>PVMJ01000218.1_pt1 | contig 25548 bp, 17 predicted proteins | sample 1853361 | NCBI WGS metagenome assembly PVMJ01 (sample SAMN08533506, study PRJNA380276) | Synthetic metagenome, whole genome shotgun sequencing project. | isolation source: mock microbial community containing genomic DNA from 20 ATCC strains | collected 2017 | reverse complement strand
CTCTGCTCCCGGCGGCTACATTGTCGACATCCCCAAAGGCAATCTGAAAACCGAAATCGAAAAGCTGGCCAAACAGCCCGAGTATGCCTATCTGAAACAGCTCCAAGTAGCGAAAAACGTCAACTGGAACCAGGTGCAACTGGCTTACGATAAATGGGACTATAAGCAGGAAGGCTTAACCAGAGCCGGTGCAGCGATTATCGCGCTGGCTGTTACCGTGGTTACTGCGGGCGCGGGAGTCGGAGCCGCACTAGGCTTAAACGGCGCAGCCGCAGCAGCGGCCGATGCCGCCTTTGCCTCACTCGCTTCTCAGGCTTCCGTATCGCTCATCAACAATAAAGGCGATGTCGGCAAAACCCTGAAGGAACTGGGCAGAAGCCGCACGGTAAAAAATCTGGTTGTAGCGGCGGCAACGGCAGGCGTATCCAACAAACTCGGTGCCTCTTCCCTTGCCACTTGGAGCGAAACCCCTTGGGTAAACAACCTCAACGTTAACCTGGCCAATGCGGGCAGTGCCGCGCTGATCAACACCGCTGTTAACGGCGGCAGCCTGAAAGACAATCTGGAGGCAAATATCCTGGCGGCATTGGTGAATACCGCGCATGGGGAGGCGGCGAGTAAGATCAAAGGACTGGATCAGCACTATGTCGCCCACAAAATCGCTCATGCCGTAGCGGGCTGTGCGGCTGCAGCGGCGAATAAGGGCAAATGTCAGGACGGCGCGATCGGTGCGGCTGTGGGTGAGATTGTCGGGGAGGCTTTGGTTAAAAATACCGATTTTAGCGATATGACCCCGGAACAATTAGATCTGGAAGTTAAGAAAATTACCGCCTATGCCAAACTTGCGGCAGGTACAGTTGCAGGCGTAACGGGAGGAGATGTCAATACTGCTGCACAAACCGCACAAAACGCGGTAGAAAATAATGCGGTTAAAGCTGTTGTAACTGCTGCAAAAGTGGTTTATAAGGTAGCCAGAAAAGGATTAAAAAACGGGAAAATCAACGTTAGAGATTTAAAACAGACGTTGAAAGACGAAGGTTATAATTTAGCCGACAACCTGACCACCTTATTCGACGAAACATTGGATTGGAACGATGCCAAAGCCGTTATTGATATTGTCGTCGGAACAGAGCTGAATCGCGCTAATAAAGGGGAAGCGGCACAAAAGGTCAAGGAAGTTTTAGAAAAAAATCGTCCTTATATCCCTAATAAAGGTGCTGTACCGAATATGAGTACATACATGAAAAATAATCCTTTTGGAAAACAGCTGGCTCAAATTTCAGAAAAGACAACGCTTCCGACGCAGCAAGGGCAGTCTGTCTTCTTGGTAAAAAGAAACCAAGGGTTATTAAAAACCGGTGATAGGTTTTATTTAGATGGCCAACATAAAAATCATTTAGAGGTTTTTGATAAAAATGGGAACTTTAAGTTTGTTCTAAATATGGATGGTTCGCTTAACCAAATGAAAACTGGGGCAGCAAAAGGTCGTAAATTAAACTTAAAATAGGAAATTTTATGGAAACATTGAATGATATAAAAAAAATCTTGATTAATGTGGGGCTTTATCAAGGGTTTGATTTGACAGATCCAAAAGTATCAGAAGAAGTTAATCATGAAACAGCTAATATGAAATGGATTAAAGATTATACTTCAGACGGGAATTGGGATAATGAATTTAAGGAGGATTTAAAAAACTTTTTAGATTATATGGAAGTATGCCAATTAGCCCTAAACGATAAAAATTTCAAAATTGCCAGTAATTCTTTATTTATGGCTATGATTTACGCAGGTAATCTATCTCTTATATTTGATTCAATAAAAACTGATATATCAACATTATTGAGTGCTGAGTATAAAAAGAATAGTTTTTCATGGCCATCTCTTGATGAATAGAAAGCAAGTTGTAGCCTGCATGAAATCTAAAACCCATGCATAAGGTGTGGGCTTCAGTATACGCGTTCCATGATTTACGGCCATATGCCGTCTGAAAAGCTCAATTTTTTCAGACGGCATTTGTTATGAAAGTAAATATTTAGATTCCCTGTATACTGTTTAGACTCGTGTGTGCTGAGTAAGCTGTAGTCTGCATGAAACCTAAAACTCGCTCAAAATTAAGCTAAGACATTAGCAGGGCAAGGGCGAAAATTGAATCTTAAATAAGGTGATTCAGATGAAAAATTTTAATGTAGTAAAAGAAAGTTTAAGAGAGTTAGGAATTAAACAAGGATTTGATCTTTATGAGAAAGCCACAACTGAAAAATTGAATAGTGAAGATCCTCTTGACTTACAATGGCTTTCTAACTATTCATCTGATTGGAATGATGAATTAGAAGAAGACTTTGATTCTTTTTTTCAGCATATGAAGGAATATCAATATGCTATTGACAATGAAGACATTAAATCTGCATGTAGTTCACTATGTGAAGCTATGCTCTATGTTGGTAATATTAAAAATTTTTTTGAGTTTCTCAAAAGCGATATGATTAGACTGTTGAGAGGTGAAAGTAAAACAACAGACTTTCAATGGCCGCAATTTGATGAATAGCAGCAAGCTGTAGCCTGCATGAAACCTAAAATCCATGCGTAAGGTGTGTGCTTCAGCACGCACGCGTTCCATGATTTACGGCTCAATGCCGTCTGAAAAGCTCACAATTTTTCAGACGGCATTTGTTATGCAAGTAAATATTCAGATTCCCTATATACTGCCCAGATGCGTGCGTGCTGAAGACACCCCCTACGCTTGCTATTTGAAACAGCTCCAAGTCACCAAAGACGTCAACTGGAACCAGGTACAACTGGCGTACGACAAATGGGACTATAAACAGGAAGGCTTAACCGGAGCCGGAGCAGCGATTATTGCGCTGGCTGTTACCGTGGTTACTGCGGGCGCGGGAGCCGGAGCCGCACTGGGCTTAAACGGCGCGGCCGCAGCGGCAACCGATGCCGCATTCGCCTCGCTGGCCAGCCAGGCTTCCGTATCGCTCATCAACAACAAAGGCAATATCGGTAACACCCTGAAAGAGCTGGGCAGAAGCAGCACGGTGAAAAATCTGATGGTTGCCGTCGCTACCGCAGGCGTAGCCGACAAAATCGGTGCTTCGGCACTGAACAATGTCAGCGATAAGCAGTGGATCAACAACCTGACCGTCAACCTGGCCAATGCGGGCAGTGCCGCACTGATTAATACCGCTGTCAACGGCGGCAGCCTGAAAGACAATCTGGAAGCGAATATCCTTGCGGCTTTGGTGAATACTGCGCATGGAGAAGCAGCCAGTAAAATCAAACAGTTGGATCAGCACTACATTACCCACAAGATTGCCCATGCCATAGCGGGCTGTGCGGCTGCGGCGGCGAATAAGGGCAAGTGTCAGGATGGCGCGATAGGAGCGGCGGTCGGTGAAATCCTCGGCGAAGCCCTGCTGGACGGCAGAGACCCGGGCAGCCTGAATGTGAAAGACCGGGCAAAAATCATTGCTAAGGCGAAGCTGGCAGCAGGGACGGTTGCGGCGTTGAGTAAGGGGGATGTGAATGCTGCGGCGAATGCGGCTGCTGTGGCGGTAGAGAGTAATGCGCTTAGCAAGGAAAGAATGGATAAATTGACAAAATGCCTTTCCGGTAAAACTTGTTCTACTACGATGGAAAAAGTAAATGCCATCAAAAAGGATGAACAATTTAGCAAAGTAATTGATACGGAAATTCAAAAAGTCTGTTCTAGGAACCCATTGGGCGATGGTTGCAGAAACGGCATTAATATGTCTATTAAATATATTGCCATGCCTGCTGCGTGGAAGTATATGCCTACGGATGTATCACGGGTTGCCAAAGAAGTTTTTGGCTATTTATATAACTCACAAGGGGCATCTACAAGATTTGACAAGTATTTCAACACCATTGACAATCGTGCAGATTTCTTTGCTGCCAGCAATCTTTATGAGCAAAATTTGGGTTCAAAAGCACGATGGTTTGGTGGAGCTGATTTTGTATCGCGTGCTGCTATAACTGGGTTAGGGGCAGACGGAGAAGCTTCTTATATAACTTTTGCGGCAGGTAAAGTTGTTGGTAATCCTCCAATTTATGAATGGAGGGCTGCGTCAGGCAATGCACTGATAGTAAATGGATTTTATAATTTTAGAGACTTGTTCAATAAAAAAACTAATCCTAGGGAGTGGGATATTCAACAGTTGAAAAGCGAGCAAAAGTTATTACAGCCTATTCACCAAAAATATTTGAGTAATGAGAAGGATTATTTGTCATTGATTAAAGGGGTAACATCAAATAAGATATTTTCAATAATTCCAAATCCTTTAGATGAGAGGAAAAAAATAGAGGATGGAATTAATATGTTAGATTACAAATCTAGAATTAAATATGGTTGTAAGCTTATGGGATATTCTGAGAAACAGGGATGCAAGCCATGAATAAAAATTATTTATTTTATCTTATTCAAAATATTAAATCTATTTTCTTAATAGGTGGAGTATTTTTTGGCCTTTTAATTTTTTCAGGTTTATGGGGTAATGATTTTAAACTATCTTTTTTAGGGGTAATAGATTTTATATTTGGGATGGTAGGGGGTGGGTTTATAGTTATGTTATGGTTTCTAATTCCAGTGATATTATCAACTTTATTCAGATGGGTATTTCAAAATCAACTTGCTGTATCTGTCATATTAACCTTCATTGTTTTTTATACATATGGGTACTTTTCTTTATTTAATTCATCTGAAAGAGTCGGTAGTTTTTGGTATTTGGTAATCCCAACCATAATGTTTATTGGACTGTCTGAATGGTTTATCTATAAATCTAGCGTGCATAGTTTAGGTGAAAATGTAACTCCACGTTCCAATTGAAGAAAAAGATTGTCTGAAAACTAAATTTAATTTCAGATGACCTTAGATTCGGATTTCAAGTGCAACACTAGTGTATTAGTGGTTGGAACAGATTCAAGAATAAAACACTTGGCGTTTCGTAGCCAAGTGTTTTTCTTGGTCGGTGGTTCAACTCATCTTGAACCCTGCGTATCTCCCGATCACTGATGTTACGGAAATCGGTTTGTTTGGGGAAGTATTGCCGGATGAGTCCGTTGGTGTTCTCATTCAGCCCTTTCTCCCAAGAATGGTAAGGGCGACAAAAATAAGTCTCCGCTTTCAATGCTTTGGTTATTTTGGTGTGTTGGTAGAACTCTTTGCCGTTATCCATGGTAATGGTGTGCACCCTGTCTTTATGTGCCTTTAATGCCCTAACAGCTGCCCGGGCAGTGTCTTCGGCTTTGAGGCTATCCAATTTGCAGATGATGGTGTAGCGGGTAACGCGTTCGACCAAGGTCAATAATGCGCTTTTCTGTCCTTTGCCGACAATGGTGTCGGCTTCCCAATCGCCGATACGGGATTTCTGGTCGACGATAGCGGGTCGGTTTTCTATGCCGACACGGTTGGGTACTTTGCCTCTGGTCCATGTGCTGCCGTAGCGTTTGCGGTAGGGTTTGCTGCATATTCTGAGATGTTGCCACAACGTGCTGCCGTTGCTTTTGTCTTGGCGAAGGTAGCGGTAAATGGTGCTGTGGTGGAGCGTGATCCGGTGGTGTTTGCACAGGTAGGCGCATACTTGTTCGGGACTGAGTTTGCGGCGGATAAGGGTGTCGATGTGCTGAATCAGCTGCGAATCGAGCTTATAGGGTTGTCGCTTACGCTGTTTGATAGTCCGGCTTTGCCGCTGGGCTTTTTCGGCGCTGTATTGCTGCCCTTGGGTGCGGTGCCGTCTGATTTCGCGGCTGATGGTGCTTTTGTGGCGGTTCAGCTGTTTGGCGATTTCGGTGACGGTGCAGTGGCGGGACAGGTATTGGATGTGGTATCGTTCGCCTTGGGTCAGTTGCGTGTAGCTCATGGCAATCTTTCTTGCAGGAAAGGCCGTATGCTACCGCATACTGGCCTTTTTCTGTTAGGGAAAGTTGCACTTCAAATGCGAATCCGCCACCGTCCAAAATGCTCTTTGGGAATGCTATTGGATTATAGACCTTACAACAGAAAAAAAGGTCGGAAAGTAGAAAGACTGCTTTTTAAATTCAAACGGCCAAGCAAGTAAAGACTTGGCCAACAAATGGGACAAAATCCGACTGTTTTAAATTGCCAGTCAAATACTGGAAAACTTGCGTAAATGGCTAAATTCACTGACATCAAGTACATCATAACTACGAAAGGTATCCGTATACACAATGCCATCAGACTTAACTTTCTCTCGGATAATCGGCAATAATGTTGCTGATTGCGCATTAGGGACAACGACGGTATAAACCTTGCCATTTCGTTCGAATGGGATTTTTAACCGTTATCTAGTAAAGTCCCTAATTTAATAAACAAATGGCAGTAAAATGGCGGTAATTGACTCGCCAAAATCCTTGATCTAGAATGGTCAGACTATCCAATTTTTTCTAATAACTCTATAAAAATCAAATAACTGAAATCATGAATAAAACTCTCTATCGTGTAATTTTCAACCGCAAACGTGGGGCTGTGGTAGCCGTTGCTGAAACTACCAAGCGCGAAGGTAAAAGCTGTGCCGATAGTGATTCAGGCAGCGCTCATGTGAAATCTGTTCCTTTTGGTACTACTCATGCACCTGTTTGTCGTTCAAATATCTTTTCTTTTTCTTTATTGGGCTTTTCTTTATGTTTGGCTGTAGGTACGGCCAATATTGCTTTTGCTGATGGCATTATTGCTGATAAAGCTGCTCCTAAAACTCAACAAGCCACGATTCTGCAAACAGGTAACGGCATACCGCAAGTCAATATTCAAACCCCTACTTCGGCAGGGGTTTCTGTTAATCAATACGCCCAGTTTGATGTGGGTAATCGCGGGGCGATTTTAAACAACAGCCGCAGCAACACCCAAACACAGCTAGGCGGTTGGATTCAAGGTAATCCTTGGTTGGCAAGGGGCGAAGCACGTGTGGTTGTAAACCAAATCAACAGCAGCCATTCTTCACAAATGAATGGCTATATTGAAGTGGGCGGACGACGTGCAGAAGTCGTTATTGCCAATCCGGCAGGGATTGCAGTCAATGGTGGTGGTTTTATCAATGCTTCCCGTGCCACTTTGACGACAGGCCAACCGCAATATCAAGCAGGAGACCTTAGCGGCTTTAAGATAAGGCAAGGCAATGTTGTAATCGCCGGACACGGTTTGGATGCCCGTGATACCGATTTCACACGTATTCTCAGTTATCATTCCAAAATTGATGCACCCGTATGGGGACAAGATGTTCGTGTCGTCGCGGGACAAAACGATGTGGTCGCAACAGGTAATGCACATTCGCCTATTCTCAATAATGCTGCTGCCAATACGTCAAACAATACAGCCAACAACGGCACACATATCCCTTTATTTGCGATTGATACAGGCAAATTAGGAGGTATGTATGCCAACAAAATCACCTTGATCAGTACGGCCGAGCAAGCAGGCATTCGTAATCAAGGGCAGTTGTTTGCTTCTTCCGGTAATGTGGCGATTGATGCAAATGGCCGTTTAGTCAATAGTGGCACGATGGCTGCCGCCAATGCGAAAGATACGGATAATACAGCGGAACACAAAGTCAATATCCGCAGTCAGGGCGTTGAAAACAGCGGTACGGCGGTATCGCAACAAGGCACTCAAATTCACAGTCAGTCGATTCAAAACACTGGCACATTATTGTCCTCAGGCGAAATATTGATTCACAATTCGGGCAGCCTGAAAAATGAAACATCAGGCACCATTGAAGCCGCTCGTTTGGCTATTGATACCGACACACTTAATAATCAAGGCAAACTCTCTCAAACAGGTTCACAAAAACTCCATATTGATGCACAAGGCAAAATGGATAACCGTGGCCGCATGGGTTTACAAGATACCGCACCAACCGCGTCAAATGGTTCAAGCAATCAAACCGGCAATAGTTACAATGCATCTTTCCATTCATCCACTACCACACCAACAACGGCAACAGGTACGGGTACTGCAACCGTTTCTATATCAAACATAACTGCGCCTACCTTTGCTGATGGGACAATTCGCACTCATGGTGCACTGGATAATTCAGGCAGTATTATTGCCAATGGTCAAACAGATGTTAGTGCGCAACAAGGTTTAAATAATGCAGGACAAATAGACATTCATCAGTTAAATGCAAAAGGTTCGGCGTTTGACAATCACAATGGAACAATTATCAGTGATGCGGTCCACATTCAAGCCGGCAGCCTGAATAATCAAAATGGCAACATCACAACACGCCAACAGTTAGAGATTGAAACCGATCAACTGGATAACGCTCATGGCAAGTTATTATCAGCAGAAATAGCGGATTTAGCCGTTTCAGGCAGCCTGAACAATCAAAATGGCGAAATAGCGACCAATCAACAACTGATTATTCACGATGGTCAGCAATCTACCGCTGTCATTGATAATACGAATGGCACGATACAATCAGGCCGTGATGTTGCTATTCAGGCAAAATCGTTATCCAACAACGGCACACTTGCCGCTGATAATAAACTGGATATTGCGTTACAAGATGATTTTTATGTAGAACGCAATATCGTGGCGGGCAATGAATTGTCGCTCAGTACACGAGGCAGCCTGAAAAATTCACATACTTTGCAAGCAGGAAAACGCATTCGGATTAAAGCAAATAACCTTGATAATGCAGCACAAGGCAACATTCAATCCGGCGGTACGACAGACATTGGCACGCAGCACAATTTAACCAATAGAGGCTTGATTGACGGACAACAAACCAAAATCCAAGCCGGGCAAATGAATAATATCGGTACAGGTCGGATTTATGGCGACAATATCGCTATTGCGGCTACCCGCTTAGACAATCAAGATGAAAACGGTACAGGTGCCGCCATTGCGGCACGTGAAAACCTGAATTTAGGCATCGGACAATTAAACAACCGTGAAAACAGTCTGATTTACAGCGGTAACGATATGGCGGTTGGCGGCGCATTAGATACCAATGGCCAAGCCACAGGCAAAGCCCAAAGGATACACAATGCCGGCGCAACCATTGAAGCTGCAGGCAAAATGCGTTTAGGTGTAGAAAAGCTGCACAATACCAATGAGCATTTGAAAACGCAGTTGGTAGAAACAGGGCGCGAGCATATTGTTGATTACGAAGCATTTGGACGACACGAATTATTGCGAGAAGGCACGCAACATGAATTAGGCTGGTCTGTCTATAACGATGAATCAGACCACTTACGCACCCCTGATGGAGCGGCGCATGAAAATTGGCATAAATACGATTATGAAAAAGTCACCCAAAAAACCCAAGTTACCCAAACTGCGCCAGCCAAAATCATTTCAGGTAATGATTTAACCATTGATGGTAAAGAAGTATTTAATACCGATAGCCAAATCATTGCTGGTGGCAATCTCATTGTACAAACAGAAAAAGACGGTTTGCATAACGAGCAAACCTTTGGCGAAAAGAAAGTATTCAGTGAAAATGGCAAATTACACAGCTATTGGCGTGAGAAACATAAAGGACGAGACTCAACGGGACATAGCGAACAAAATTACACTTTGCCGGAGGAAATCACACGCAACATTTCACTGGGTTCATTTGCCTATGAATCGCATCGCAAAGCATTAAGCCATCATGCGCCCAGCCAAGGCACTGAGTTGCCGCAAAGCAACGGTATTTCGCTACCCTATACGTCCAATTCTTTTACCCCATTACCCAGCAGCAGCTTATACATTATCAATCCTGTCAATAAAGGCTATCTTGTTGAAACCGATCCACGCTTTGCCAACTACCGTCAATGGTTGGGTAGTGACTATATGCTGGACAGCCTCAAACTAGACCCAAACAATTTACATAAACGTTTGGGTGATGGTTATTACGAGCAACGTTTAATCAATGAACAAATCGCAGAGCTGACAGGGCATCGTCGTTTAGACGGTTATCAAAACGACGAAGAACAATTTAAAGCCTTAATGGATAATGGCGCGACTGCGGCACGTTCGATGAATCTCAGCGTTGGCATTGCATTAAGTGCCGAGCAAGTAGCGCAACTGACCAGCGATATTGTTTGGTTGGTACAAAAAGAAGTTAAGCTTCCTGATGGCGGCACACAAACCGTATTGGTGCCACAGGTTTATGTACGCGTTAAAAATGGCGACATAGACGGTAAAGGTGCATTGTTGTCAGGCAGCAATACACAAATCAATGTTTCAGGCAGCCTGAAAAACTCAGGCACGATTGCAGGGCGCAATGCGCTTATTATCAATACCGATACGCTAGACAATATCGGTGGGCGTATTCATGCGCAAAAATCAGCGGTTACGGCCACACAAGACATCAATAATATTGGCGGCATGCTTTCTGCCGAACAGACATTATTGCTCAACGCAGGCAACAACATCAACAGCCAAAGCACCACCGCCAGCAGTCAAAATACACAAGGCAGCAGCACCTACCTAGACCGAATGGCAGGTATTTATATCACAGGCAAAGAAAAAGGTGTTTTAGCAGCGCAGGCAGGAAAAGACATCAACATCATTGCCGGTCAAATCAGCAATCAATCAGAGCAAGGGCAAACCCGGCTGCAAGCAGGGCGCGACATTAACCTAGATACGGTACAAACCAGCAAACATCAAGCAACCCATTTTGATGCCGATAACCATGTTATTCGCGGTTCAACGAACGAAGTCGGCAGCAGCATTCAAACAAAAGGCGATGTTACCCTATTGTCAGGGAATAACCTCAATGCCAAAGCTGCCGAAGTCAGCAGCGCAAACGGTACACTCGCTGTGTCTGCCAAAAATGACATCAACATCAGCGCAGGCATCAACACGACCCATGTTGATGATGCGTCCAAACACACAGGCAGAAGCGGTGGTGGCAATAAATTAGTCATTACCGATAAAGCCCAAAGTCATCACGAAACCGCCCAAAGCAGCACCTTTGAAGGCAAGCAAGTTGTATTGCAGGCAGGAAACGATGCCAACATCCTTGGCAGCAATGTTATTTCCGATAATGGCACCCAGATTCAAGCAGGCAATCATGTTCGCATTGGTACAACCCAAACTCAAAGCCAAAGCGAAACCTATCATCAAACCCAGAAATCAGGATTGATGAGTGCAGGTATCGGCTTCACTATTGGCAGCAAGACAAACACACAAGAAAACCAATCCCAAAGCAACGAACATACAGGCAGTACCGTAGGCAGCTTGAAAGGCGATACCACCATTGTTGCAGGCAAACACTACGAACAAATCGGCAGTACCGTTTCCAGCCCGGAAGGCAACAATACCATCTATGCCCAAAGCATAGACATTCAAGCGGCACACAACAAATTAAACAGTAATACCACCCAAACCTATGAACAAAAAGGCCTAACGGTGGCATTCAGTTCGCCCGTTACCGATTTGGCACAACAAGCGATTGCCGTAGCACAAAGCAGCAAACAAGTCGGACAAAGCAAAAACGACCGCGTTAATGCCATGGCGGCTGCCAATGCAGGCTGGCAAGCCTATCAAACAGGTAAGAGTGCACAAAACTTAGCCAATGGTACAACCAATGCCAAACAAGTCAGCATCTCCATAACCTACGGCGAACAGCAAAACCGACAAACCACCCAAGTTCAAGCCAATCAAGCCCAAGCGAGTCAAATTCAAGCAGGTGGTAAAACCACATTAATCGCCACAGGCGCAGCAGAACAATCCAATATCAACATCGCAGGCTCAGATGTTGCCGGCAAAGCAGGCACAATCCTGATTGCCGATAACGACATCACACTCCAATCAGCCGAGCAAAGCAATACCGAACGCGGCCAAAACAAATCGGCAGGCTGGAACGCAGGTGCTGCCGTATCATTCGGACAAGGAGGCTGGTCATTAGGCGTTACCGCAGGCGGCAATGTCGGCAAAGGCTACGGCAATGGCGACAGCATCACCCACCGCCATAGCCATATCGGCGACAAAGGCAGCCAAACCCTTATCCAAAGCGGTGGCGACACTACCATCAAAGGCGCGCAAGTACGCGGCAAAGGCGTACAAGTCAATGCCAAAAACCTAAGTATTCAAAGCGTACAAGATAGAGAAACCTATCAAAGCAAACAACAAAACGCCAGTGCACAAGTTACCGTAGGTTATGGCTTCAGTGCCGGTGGCGATTACAGCCAAAGCAAAATCCGAGCCGACCATGTTTCAGTAACCGAGCAAAGCGGTATTTATGCCGGAGAAGACGGCTATCAAATCAAGGTCGGAAACCATACAGACCTCAAAGGCGGCATCATCACCAGTACCCAAAGCGCAGAAGACAAGGGTAAAAACCGCTTTCAGACGGCCACCCTCACCCATAGCGACATCAAAAACCACAGCCAATACAAAGGCGAAAGTTTTGGATTGGGCGCAAGTGCGTCCATAAGCGGCAAAACACTGGGACAGGGCGCACAAAATAAACCTCAAAACAAACACCTGACAAGCGTAGCCGATAAAAACAGCGCAAGTTCATCAGTGGGTTATGGCAGCGACAGCGACAGTCAAAGCAGCATCACAAAAAGCGGCATCAACACCCGCAACATTCAAATCACCGACGAAGCCGCACAAATCCGGCTGACAGGCAAAACAGCGGCACAAACCAAAGCCGATATTGATACAAACGTAACCACAGACACCGCCGAACGACATTCGGGCAGCTTGAAGAACACCTTCAACAAAGAAGCGGTGCAAAGTGAACTGGATTTACAAAGAACCGTCAGCCAAGATTTTAGTAAAAATGTTCAACAAGCCAATACCGAGATTAACCAACATTTAGACAAACTCAAAGCAGACAAAGAAGCAGCCGAAACAGCAGCAGCCGAGGCATTAGCCAATGGCGATATGGAAACTGCCAAACGCAAAGCCCATGAAGCTCAAGATGCGGCAGCAAAAGCAGATAATTGGCAACAAGGCAAAGTCATTCTCAACATGTTAGCCTCAGGTTTAGCTGCGCCGACCCAAAGCGGAGCGGGCATCGCTGCGGCTACCGCATCGCCAGCCGTATCGTATGCGATTGGACAGCACTTTAAAGATTTAGCCGGTCAAAACGCGAATGGTAAACTAACCGCCAGTCAAGAAACCGCACACGTTCTTGCCCACGCGGTATTAGGAGCAGCGGTTGCCGCAGTAGGAGACAACAATGCTCTAGCAGGAGCATTGAGTGCGGGCGGGTCGGAAGCGGCTGCGCCTTACATCAGCAAATGGTTATACGGCAAAGAAAAAGGAAGCGACTTAACGGCGGAAGAGAAAGAGACTGTAACAGCGATTACAAATGTATTGGGTACGGCTACGGGTGCGGCAGTCGGCAACAGCGCAACAGATGCAGCGCAAGGCAGCCTGAATGCGCAAAGTGCGGTGGAGAATAATGATACTGTAGAGCAAGTGAAATTTGCTCTTAGGCACCCTAGAATTGCTATTGCAATTGGATCTGTACATAAAGATCCTGGCTCTACATTAGAGCCTAATATTTCAACAATTGCTTCAACTTTTCAATTAAATTTATTTCCTAATAGTGAATTTGGTGGTGAAGGTGGAGTTGGCAATGCATTCAGGCACGTTTTATGGCAAGCAACCATCACACGAGAATTTGGCAAAGATATTGCTGTTAAAGTAGGAAATAGTCATGAAAGTGGGGAAAAAATTAATTATTCTATAAGACGTAATCTTTCATTAGATAAAGCAGATGAAATGATTGATCAACTAAATAACGAAATAGGAAGAGAAATAGCATTAAATACCAATAGGTTAAACACAAAAGAGTTAGTTGGATTAATTCTGGAAACTTATAAAAATAATGGTTTTTATCAAGCAGAAAGAAACAGTAATGGAAATTATGATGTTGTAAGAAAAAGATTATCTGAAAAAGATTACCAGAATACAAGCAATATATTGATTCACTTAGATAATACTGGTGCCGGATTTAAAATTCAGCAGAGGAGAAAACAAATCAGAGCACAAATTTCAGCCAGACAATGGAGAAGATAAAAGATGAATAAAAATATACTTTATATATTTTCTTTATTAATCACTATTGTTATTTTCTTTATATTTGAAAAGAATGTAATAAGAAAAATAAGTTTTAATTATAATAAAAAAGAATTCTTAATTAGTGATATAACGAATTTTAATTGGGATTATGTAAAACTGTATATAATCAATTCAGATTTCCAAAAAATTGTTTTTTATCATAAAAGTAAGATAGTTTTTGAGGAATTAATAGAACTAGATAAGGAAGGGAATGTTTTACCTCAATATCTATTTGATTCAGATTTGAAAAATGTTGAATATTACGAATGTGATTACAAGAATGGCAAGATGCAACTTTTAAAAAAAGAAAAATCACATTTTTTTGATGGATATTTTTATTATTATAAACCTATAAATTGTAGGCCGAAACTTTTGTAAAACTATCCTTCGTCATTACCGCCTAGGATTCAGGATTAGGACTCGTTTGGGGAGCAGGGAGTTCTGATATGGCTTGGAGTATGTTTGCCACAACCCAAGCCGATAGAGCGGTAAGGTCTGCAACTGCACCTAAAGAAATGTGGTTCCATAAGAAGATAATAGATGAAAAAACAGGTAAAGTATCCTTTGATACCAGACAAATTTGGTCATTGAATGATTTAAGCAAGGAAGAACTGGCAAGCATTCAAGACACAAATGGCAAAGTTATTACTGTGTCTAATCCTGGTATTTTCAATAATCGAGAAGATTCATTAAGCAACGCAGCAAAACAAAATCGTAATAGTACAAACGGTAGTGGTGTTATTGCAGTCATGAATCCTCCAACAGGGAAATATAAATCTGATTCTAATAACAAAATAAAAGATTTTTTATGGCTCGGTTCAAGTCTTGTTTCTGAACTGATGTATGTCGGTTACGACCAATTAAATAATAAAGTGTTCCAAGGCTATTTACCCAAAACCAATTCAGAAAAACTGAATCAAGATATTTATCGAGAGGTTCAAAAAATGGGTAACGGCTGGTCGGTTGATACCAGTAATCACAGTCGTGGGGGAATTACAGCAAGCGTTTCCTTAAAAGATTGGGTAAACAATCAAAAACAAAATGGCATTGCCCCAATCAGAAAAGCACGTTTCTATGGTACAGCCACAAATGTGCAGAATGATTACGCCGATGTTTTACAGAAAAACGGCTATACCTATACGGGTGCAGACGGCAAAACTTATAACAGCGGATCCTACTCAATCGTGCATGATAAAGATTTTGTGGGGAACAAATGGATACCTTTCTTGCTAGGAACCAATGACACCACACAAGGTACATGTAAGGGGTTGTGCTATTCGCATAGCAGTTATTTTGCGGAGGTGCCAAAAGCAGGTACAAAAGAATTTGATGACTATGTAAAAATATGGGGTGAAGTTGAATATGACGCTCAAGGTAAGCCAATTAACAAATCTAAACCCATACTGGTAGAACCAAACAAAACAAAAGATAATGAAAAATATGAAAAAGAAGCTTTCTAAATATTCTCTGTTTCTTTCATCTGTTTTTTGTCTAACAGCTTGCGCTACTACCTTATTAGGTACTGTCGTAGTCGGTACAGCCTTGTACGGTACTAGTAGTAACTGGACAACTACTGATAAGGAACACCAAGAAATTATGAATTGCCTTGATAAGGCATTAGTAAAACTGAATATCTATTTTGAGAATGATGAAGAAAAGTACAAAAACAAAACAGTAATGGATATTTACTATCAGTGCATTAAAAATCCTAATTATGTTGTAACACACAATAACTTATAAAGGAGAGAGATATGAAGAAAACCCTTTCTAATTTAGTGCTAATATCATTCTGCTCAACAATGCTAACAGCTTGCCCTTTTTGGGGTAGTTGTGCAGACTGGAATTGCTCCAAACTTAATCCACGCTGGGAGAAAGCCGTTGACACATGTGAAACTGAAAATCTCACCTTTGTTTTGCATGAATTAGGCAATCAATTAGGATATAAATCTATTACCGAAGTCTCATTTAGTGAAATTGGGCAACATATTTCTTATCAGTGTATTCACCATGGCGGTGGATACAATATTCGTAAAGATAAGCAGTATGGTCATTTGTTTGTGCAATAACCAGCGTAGCCTGTGCAATTAATGCGAACTGTTACATGGTAGGGTGGGCAACTCGTTGCCCACGCAGTTCAGTCTCATGTGCTAAAACTATGTTTTAACGTGAAATATTTCATTTCAGGCTGAAACCATTTTTTGTTTTAACCAACACGAACCCTAACTTAAAATATGCCCATCACTCCACCCTTAAACATCATCTCTCCTAAACTCTACCCCAATGAACAATGGAACGAAAGCGAAGCACTCGGTGCCATCACTTGGCTATGGTATCAGTCGCCTACGCATCGCCAAGTACCTATTGTGGAGATGATGACGTATATATTGCCTGTGTTAAAAAACGGGCAGTTCGCTTTGTTTTGCAAGGGTACCCAACCAATCGGTTATATCTCATGGGCTTATTTTGATGAAGTGGCGCAGGCGCATTATTTAGAATCTGACCGCCATTTGCGTGACAACAGCGATTGGAACTGTGGCGACAATATTTGGCTGATTCAATGGTTTGCGCCATTGGGACACAGTCATCAAATGCGCTCAGCTGTGCGCCAGTTATTTCCTAGTACGACAGTACGCGCCTTGTATCATAAAGGGAGCGATAAGGGTTTGAGAATTTTAACTTTTAAAACTTGATGCAATCGTGTATTGAATGCCCATTGATGATTTTATTGATTTTGCGACCATGCCATGAAACTTCCTTTATCCTATTTGCCTAATATTCGCTTTTTGTCTTGGTGCTGCTTATTGGCAGGTATCATTGCTCCTGCTACTTTGTTGGCCTCCCCCAACCCTGCCGAAATCCGTATGCAGCAAGATATTCAGCAACGCCAACGCGAAGAGCAGTTGCGCCAAACCATGCAGCCTGAAAGCGATGTGCGTTTGCATCAAAAAAACACGGGGGAAACGGTTAATCAGTTGATGGGCGATGACAGCAGCCAACCGTGTTTTGCCATTAACGAAGTGGTGTTGGAAGGCGAACACCATGCTCGGTTTCAGTTTGCCCTAAAACGTGCCTTGCGCGAAACGGGTTTTCAGGCTGGCAAGTGTCTGCATGCGGGCAACATTAATCAAATCATGTCCTTAGCACAAAATGCTTTGATCGGCAGGGGATATACCACGACCCGTATCTTGGCTGCGCCACAGGATTTGAATAGTGGCAAGCTTCAATTAACCCTGATACCGAGCTATCTGCGCTCCATACGAATCGATCGGTCTAACGATGATCAAACCCATGCAGGACGTATTGCAGCATTCCAGAACAAATTTCCCACCCGCTCGAACGATCTGTTGAATCTGCGTGATTTGGAACAAGGACTGGAAAATCTCAAACGTCTCCCGACTGCGGAAGCCGATCTCCAAATCGTTCCCGTAGAGGGAGAACCAAACCAAAGTGATGTCGTGGTGCAATGGCGGCAACGTCTGCTGCCCTACCGTGTGAGTGTGGGGATGGATAATTCGGGTAGTGAGGCGACAGGAAAATACCAAGGAAATATCACTTTCTCTGCCGACAATCCTTTGGGACTGAGTGATATGTTCTATGTAAATTATGGACGTTCGATTGGCGGTACGCCCGATGAGGAAAGTTTTGACGGCCATCGCAAAGAAGGCGGATCAAACAATTACGCCGTACATTATTCAGCCCCTTTCGGTAAATGGACATGGGCATTCAATCACAATGGCTACCGTTACCATCAGGCAGTTTCCGGATTATCGGAAGTCTATGACTATAATGGAAAAAGTTACAATACTGATTTCGGCTTCAACCGCCTGTTGTATCGTGATGCCAAACGCAAAACCTATCTCGGTGTAAAACTGTGGATGAGGGAAACAAAAAGTTACATTGATGATGCCGAACTGACTGTACAACGGCGTAAAACTGCGGGTTGGTTGGCAGAACTTTCCCACAAAGAATATATCGGTCGCAGTACGGCAGATTTTAAGTTGAAATATAAACGCGGCACCGGCATGAAAGATGCTCTGCGCGCGCCTGAAGAAGCCTTTGGCGAAGGCACGTCACGTATGAAAATTTGGACGGCATCGGCTGATGTAAATACTCCTTTTCAAATCGGTAAACAGCTATTTGCCTATGACACATCCGTTCATGCACAATGGAACAAAACCCCGCTAACATCGCAAGACAAACTGGCTATCGGCGGACACCACACCGTACGTGGCTTCGACGGTGAAATGAGTTTGTCTGCCGAGCGGGGATGGTATTGGCGCAACGATTTGAGCTGGCAATTTAAACCAGGCCATCAGCTTTATCTTGGGGCTGATGTAGGACATGTTTCAGGACAATCCGCCAAATGGTTATCGGGCCAAACTCTAGTCGGCACAGCAATTGGGATACGCGGGCAGATAAAGCTTGGCGGCAACCTGCATTACGATATATTTACCGGCCGCGCATTGAAAAAGCCCGAATTTTTCCAATCAAGGAAATGGGCAAGCGGTTTTCAGGTAGGCTATACGTTTTAAAACGGCATAGTCAAATCAACGGTAACTATAGATATAGCTTTTCATAATAAAACACCTATCATGATTATGGTAAGAGATGGCTGTGTTTTGATATTAGATTGACACAGGAATTTAAGAAGGAATCATGAAATACATGATTCCTTCTCGTTTGCCTACATTAAACATATAGGCCGCCAACTCAATCAATAGAGTGATTTACCAGTTTTCCAATCTTCCCAGTATATCTCCTACCGAATACGATTCTTCTAATTTCTCGGTTTCAAACACCATAAGATGAAGTGATTTTCAGGGTGAAAGTAGACCGGCCATCTCTGACAGCGGCAGCTACCGGAATGTAAACGGTAGACCTTCTTCATTTTCATCCGGGATAAAATGCCACTTCTGCGCCAACCATTCATTCTCACGCAATACATCCGAGTATTTAACAAGAACCTGTTCTTTAGCTTGAACGATTGTATCTATCATAAAGGATGCATCTTCTCTTCCCAAATCGCAATATTTCTCAGCAAAATCCAACAATGTATTCTTGGAAGGATATGTTTTCTTACCGTGGTTAGTCAGGTTTAATGCCAGCGTATCGTCATAAGCATCAAAAATTCCTTGTGTTCCAACCCTGTATATTGATGTATCCAATACATCATAGACAGGTGCAAGACGAACATCGTATTCGTCATGATAGAGTACTGAAAAATTTTTGAGGTGTGCATCGCCGTTTTTCAATATGCAACTGGCAGCAAGCTGATTAAAGAAATGGATTAAATCTTCATCTGGTCTGCCGGATATCTGTCGGATAATCTGTGCAATAGCCGCATAACTGCCTTTATATTTATCTTCTACCGAATACTGGCGCAGACTGGTAAAGTCTTCCATCCCTAAAAAATAACCCTGTTCACTGACATCAAACCGACGTACCAATAAGACTGATGAATCTTCCGACAGGCTGGTCTGTGCAACGGCAATGCCGGCTTGTTTGATGGTCTGCATGCATAAAAATTCATTGGCAGCCAAGCAAGGATATTCGGATGCATCAAAACCTTTGGCAATATATGAGGCAGTTTGCTTGGTATTTCTGCGGATGGCATCTAAGGACATCTTCTGCTGTATCCCGGATACACTGACGAAACGGCCGTGATGGAAGATTTCTGCCATATATTGCTGAAAAACCTGTCGGGCATTTATGCCCAGCAAATCCCGTTCAGTCAATATTCTTGGATTTTTCATCTCCAACCCGTCAATCCATTCATTAAAAAGCGGGTCATTACAGCGCACATGTATCCGACCCAAAGTCTCTCTGCACAGAATTGCCAAGCGCAGCATCTCATTGTCTTCAAAAGGCGCATCATGAAAAGCATATTTGCTTGTGATGTGTGCATCCAAAAAGCCTTCCGGAAAATACTGTGCAAAGATATGCGGCATATTGTTGCTGATATATACCTTGCTTCTGTCTTGATAATGCAGGCCCAGCAACGAAGAATTGGGATTGTCGTATGCGAACCGATACATGGCCCCCTTTTCCAAAGTACCGATTCTTTCATCGTTTGCCCAAACATCCAAATAGGTGATTCTGGGTTTACGCATACGATTTCCGGATACGGTGAGGATAGACTTCATCATGAAAAATTCTTTCAAACGGGAACAGCGGTACGTTTAGACACATCTGCTGATTTAATTGTACATGGCGTATTGCGGATGAAATTCAGTAATACCGCTTCTCGTGCCTTTTATCTCGTTCGGTTAGCATTACATTATTGGGTTTTTGCGTTTCCATAGCTGTAAATTCTCCCATTCTTGAGTATTCAAGTGCGGTTCGATTTGGTTAAGTAAGTCATAAACTGATTGCTTGTCTTCATCGCTTGGAAACCAATCATCTAAAATCACCCGACCGATTGAGCCAGTTTGTAACACTGCTGTGTAAAGATAATCCACGCAAGCACGGGGGTGATCTGCGAGCCAAACTGGGATGTTTTCAGGGAAATAACCCATTTTGTTCAGTCGATCCGTCCCATCAATAATGCCATTATCACCAAATAAATGATTGGTATTTCGCTCTTGATTTTCACCGTAAATATAAAATTTTTCAGGGTAAGCCCGATCACTCAATGCCTTTGCACTATGCCAGTCGCCTGTACCGTTAGGACTATGCACGTTTAAGGCTACAATACTGCTAACATATCGAACAGGTTCCGTTGGGGGGTATATGTAACATAAAGATTCCTTAAAATTTAGCAGAGCAAAAGTGGTTTCCACGTTTTAGGACATATTTTACAGGATAGTCACCCCAATAATGTAAGGCTGTGTTTTAGTAATCTGTTGATTTCAATTACTTGCAAGGGAAAAGACAATTATTTTCCGGTTAGGAATAAACCTATCCTGTTGAATACCTTAAAGCCAAACACGCCTATCAACATCATATTAAAACACAGCCAATAATTAAAAGTATCGAATTTTCTAACCCTGCTTGCTTGGAAAGCAAAATTGCTACAATCTTGGTTAAATCAGCTACAAAGATCATTTGTAGAGCAAAAAGCAAGCAGTCCGCAGCTTCTTTTTGAAGGTGCGGACTGTATTGATTTTGACTCGGTTAAAGCTGCATTCTGGGCTAGCAAACTATTTTTTTTCTAACCTTTCCAATAAATCCTGAGGAGCAACATACTCTAAAGCATTTCCTGATTTGAACGGCACTAGGAATCTATATTCTCCCAGTTTACTCAAATCGCTACGGGCAGTATTCAGGGAGATGCCGTATTGGTTGGCAATTTCTTGTGCAGTAAAGATTTTTCCGCTTTCTTCCACTGCTTTTTGCAGGATACCAATTTGCCGTTGGTTCAACTTTCCTATCTTTTCAGTATATTGGGCAATCGCTGCTTTGAATTCCTGTTGGTGTTTTTGTTTGTCGGAAATGTAGTGCTCCAAATCGGCAACCGCCCGCTTGATAATATCGCATTGGTAATAGATGAAATAGGTTAAATCTAAATCGTCAGTTTCCGCATACAAATAGGATTTGGCGTATTGGGCAGGAGCGTTTTTCAGAAGACGGCTGATGGATATGTATTCAAATAGCCAGTAGCCGTTTTTGAGCATAAACCAATAGAACAAAGCCCGCGCTGTCCGCCCGTTGCCATCACCAAATGGGTGGATGTAGCCGATGAGGAAATGCAAGATAATAGCTTGGACAACCGGATGGATAAACGGATTTTCCACGCCGTCATAGGTATTATTGGCAAACGCACACACCTCTTCCATCAGCGTATGAACCTGTCCGTGCGGCGGTGGTTGATACAGGCTGTTACCATTGATATCGGCGATAAAGATTTCGTCATCCTGCCTGAATTGTCCGGGCTCGGCCTTGTTTTCAATAGCGTTACTGGTAGCAATGCGGTGCAAATCCAAAATCATTTCAACACTTAACGGCGTATTTTTCAATTCTACCGCTTTTTTCATCAAGTGATAGTTGTTCACTATCATGATTTCGTCTTTTGTTTTGGGTTTACGCTGCGATTTGAGCATATCCTTGGCCACTTTACGCGTGGTAGCCGCACCTTCCAGTTGGGCGGATGTAATCGCTTCTTCCATAATCAGAGACTTGAGCAAGAATCTGTTTTGCTCGCTTCTGCCGAAGCCACCCAAGCTAGACGTGCCGATAGAACTGCCGCAGCTTTTGTCAATCAAATGAAGCCGTGCCTGCAAAGAGTCGGGAATGCAGAACCAAAACTGATGTTCAAACGGGAAATCAATTGGTTTTTGGATTTTTTTGCGGCTTTCCTTAACGGCGCGCCATTTCATCCGCGTATCTTCCGTGTGAATCCGGCGGAATTTGTCCCAATGCAGGTAGGTTCCATTTTCATCTGTCACGGAAAATTCTGAATAATCTTTGATTTCAGTAAGAAAATCGGGAATGTCTATATCAGGATTGTTTGCGGAAGAATTCAGCAGCTTGGCAATTTGCGTCATTCTTTCAGTGAGATGCTGCATATATTCCTGTTGCAACAGGGTAAATTCCGGAGGTCTGGAAATTTTCATGATAAATACCAAAATCGCGCAATTTTTTATAATTGAGCTATTCTAGTCAATTTTTATAGAAATAGAAAGCATTAAAATACGAATCTGAAAGAAACGATCACCTTCATAAATAGGGAAAGATTGTGTCTACTATATTAAAAAAGGCTGTGTTTTAATATGGTGTTGATAGGCGTATTTGGCTTTAAGGTATTCAACAGGATAGGTTTATTCCTAACCGGAAAATAATTGTCTTTTCCCTTGCAAATAATTGAAATCAATAGATTACTAAAACACAGCCTAATGTAAAAACAAATTGGTACAAATGGCGAAGATAACATTTGGCTCAAACGTACCGAGCGGCTACGCATTGAATGGTAAAATACCTACCGCAAATTGAAAGCTGCAAGACGACAGCTCTACTATACGTTCGCAAACAGAATTGCCGAACAAAGCCGGATAATCTGTATCAAAAAATTGAATCTGCTCAACCTACAGTGCATACAGATTAAAGTCAACAAACTCCACCAGAAGATAGTTGCCTCATCCCTACTGCTGCATATGCTGAAAGAAGGTGCAGCTAAAAATGGAGTTCATATCGAAGAGATTAAAGCCAATGCTACCAGCCAATCATGTTACTCTTGTGGTCGCTTGAACAAACGGATAGGTGTTGCTGCCACAAGAACCAATATGGTTTGTGAGAGTTTTGGTCGGCATTACGACACTGATGAAAATGCCTCCTCCAATATTCGAAAATAGGGAGCTGAAAAGCTAGGCACATAGAGTAGCAGTTGACCGTAAAATCATAAACGCTTCGGAATAAAAAGATGTAGTGATCGCATCCTTGCATTCCTTTTTATGTTTTGTTGCTTTAGCAGTTTTACAGTTTAGCAACTGTACATTTTGGCATTTTTAACTTTTCATATACGAACCAACATTTTTAAATACTGCAAATATTTTGTACAAAATATATTCATTATGCCTTTTTGATTTCTCATCATTAATATCTCGTTTATATTAATATTGCAAATAATTTAAACAAATTTTAGGAAAGGAAACTAATTGCGGTAATATCTAAAATCCAAAGAACTGCTTCTTTCTTTTTTACCTTCTTGCTGGTTTTATGCTTCAACAGTTGTACAGTTTTACTCCATGCAAACCAAACAACAAAAAAAGACCGACGAAGAAGTCTTCTGCTTAGAATTTAAAGAATACTGGAGTAGGGGACTCCCGTTTTCCGCGACATCATTTCCAAATAGACACGGGGTACGCTCAGCATTTCATCTGAACCATATCCATCTTTTTCCCCAGTTTTAACCTTGTGAAACATCCAGTCCTTTTTCAAATCTTCAGACAGAAAAGAAATACTTTCCTGTTTGATTGACTTGAAGAGAACCATCCTACCATCACTCTTGTAAGAAAAGGCAGTATCTAATACCTATCTTCTAGAGTCGATATACTCCCTTGACGAAAAAAATGATGATATTACGGATACCAAAACTAAGGTCGTATCCGCCCCCCTACTCTCCCTAAGCAAAGAGATGAAACAGCGTATCGGCTCCCTGCCGGTTGAATTTTCCGAAAAAACGCGACGTAACCAGCATCAACATATATAAGAACAGCACAAATAGCATCAATACATCAGGCAACGAAAATGCAGAATAATGCACTTAATGGTGTTTGGATATCTGTTGTTTTGTGCTGTTAGTAATTCTTCTTTCTGTGTTTACAGTTTAGCAGTTGTACAGTTTTACAGTAATGTTTAAACAATGACTGATTTATTTTAAATGCAGATATTGTAGAGGATAAAAATGGCCAAAGTCCTTTCAGTAACATTTTTGATTTTTTAGCGAGCCTTCTCATTTCCCCGGCGAGATCGGCAATGGCAGCGGTACTTTGGCCGCCGATATGCTTAAGTTCAGTAACCTTAGTGCGTAAATCCAGTAACCTTAAGTTACGTAAACCATTAGCTGGCAGGGTGTGAGTTCGATTTGAGCAAGCATTATTTTGTCTCCTGTTGTACGGTTTCAGACGGCATCGGTTTGCCACGTTTGTACCAAGTGGCGCGGGAAATGCCGAGACTCTCCCACGGTTTATCGCAGCTGCAATTTTAAACTCCTAAAATAAGTTTGCCTTTTTTGTACTAATTACTGCTTGGATAGTTTAGATTAGACTTAAGTAAATTTCGAGTGAGTTGTTTCACACCCTACCCGAAGCTCTAAAACGCACAGAAATCGCCGCAGCGCGCCAAAAACTGACAGAGCTGCGGCGGATGTTGGTGAGTAAAGGAGGTTAATTTAATTTCAGGTTAGGACTTTCCAATTCAAATTTCTGTTTTTCCAGAACCTGATTGATTTGCTCATCAGACAATCCAGCTTCTGTTAGGGATATACGAAGTTGTTCAACACGTTGAAGGAAAGCCTGTTTGGCTTGATACACACCATCAGCGATAAATTGTGCGTTCAAATCACTTTCAAGGCGGTAAAACTTAATGTTTGAAATACAGGAGTAAAACCAATCAAACCGAGCGGTCAGTTCCTGAATGGCTATTGTTCCGTGTGCTTCACTGATGCCTTCACGGCCTAGATAAACACTGCCCTGAATGTTCTCAAATCCATGTCTAGCCAAGATGGTTTTAATATCGGAGTAGGCATTGGTATAGTTATTTCCGTGGTAATTGTCTTTCAGGCAGTTGGTATCCATATCAAAGGTAATCAGGTAACGGCTCATTATTTTTCTCCTGTTGCGTTTCAGACAGCATCGGTTTCCCGCGATAGTACCAAGTGCGGCGGCTGATAACGAGCTTTTCCCACGGTTTATCGCGGCTGATAGTGTTTTCGGCGAGGTAGTCGGCACGTGTTTGAGACCACCAGCGAGTGATTGTGCTTTCAGCTACAATAATTTTGCTGCTTGCCCTATGTTTAAAAATCTATCCATATTGGATAGTTTAGATTAGACTTAAGTAGATTTCAA
>PVMJ01000159.1_pt1 | contig 25882 bp, 29 predicted proteins | sample 1853361 | NCBI WGS metagenome assembly PVMJ01 (sample SAMN08533506, study PRJNA380276) | Synthetic metagenome, whole genome shotgun sequencing project. | isolation source: mock microbial community containing genomic DNA from 20 ATCC strains | collected 2017 | reverse complement strand
GGTGAAATTGCTCTTTAAGGCGACCACAGCTTGGTTATAATTCACCCCGACACTGCGAAATTGTCCGTACAAAGTCGTCAGTTTTTGATAGTAATCAAGCAGTGAACGATCTACTTTTATCACTCGGAAAGTCTCATCAAAGACCCTTGCCTTGATGAAAACAGCCCTGTTCGGGACACCTGACTGTTCATAAAGCGTCAGGAAACGCGCAAACTCCGTGTCCGTAAACCGAACCATGCAACAATGGCTGGCTTTCTCTTTTTTCAGGGGTCTCCCCACATGTCTCTTTGTCATTTTACTTTGGATTTTAGTGTTTCACGGCATCACCGGCATTCAAGACAAGGCATTCTCTCTTCCAAGAAAAAACGACTTCGGAGTTTTTTCAGCCCTCTGCAAGAGCAAGAGTTCTGAGTTACCGAATTTATTTCGAGTAACGCAGGACATATCTTGCTATTTGCTCCGGCGCAAATAAATCCGTCCGCGAAGGACGGAAGTCGAGTCCCTCAAAAAAGAACGCTTTATGCCTCGAAGACTTCGGCTTACCGCTTGGGTGCAAAGTTACTAAGCGTTGTGCCTAAAGCACTTACCTCTCACGAAGCCACAAATACGCAAATCGAAGCCACAAGTACGCAGTTAGCAAAAAGGGCAGAAACAAGGGGATAAAGGCTTCTATATTTGCCCTGTCGGACGGCTGTTTGCGGGTCGGTGGACACACCTGCCTACCCAAGTCTAAAAACCTGTCCGCAGTCATTTGAACAGATAATTACGGAAATGGAAATAGAAATGAGAATATGTACAAGTTATTGCCCCCGTCGCCCCTCACACCCTTGTGCAAGGGTACAAGTGTGGACGTATGGATGGGTGGACGTGTGCAGGTATGACTCCCGTCATATAGCTCCACCCTTATACAGGGAGGGACATATCCCGAAAGGCGGGTCGGTGTTCCTTTATCGGAATGCCTGCCTGTCCGGGGATTCATTCCCTCACAGACTCGTTTCCATATCTGCCTTTTCAAGGAAACAAGCCAAGGCGTGCATGCGCCTTTCCACACATATATGTAGAACCATTAAACAGAAAATGAAATGAAAAAGAAACCTGTTTTCATTGCCTTCTCCACTCAGAAGGGCGGTGTCGGCAAAACGACCTTTACGGTCTTGACGGCAAGTTACCTGCACTATGCCTGCGGGTACAACCTTATTGTGGTGGATTGCGACTATCCGCAATTCAGCATCACTGCCATGCGTCAGCGTGACGCACAGGGCGTGGATCGCAACCCCGCGCTGCAAGAATTGGCAGCCACCCAATTCTCCGAGTTGCAAAAGCCCACGTACACCATCCTTTGTGCCACGGCAGAGGCAGCCGTGGATACGGTCAGGGAATATCTGGAAACGCACGAGTCGGATACGGATTTCGTCTTTTTTGACCTACCCGGAACCATCAACAATGACGGTGTGCTGACCACCCTCTCCGGTATGGATTATATTTTCACCCCCATCTCCGCCGACCGTATTTCCTTGGAAAGCACGCTGAGCTTTTCAGCCATCATCAAGGAGGCGATAACCGACAATACAGACACTGCCAACAAAGGGATTTACCTCTTTTGGAACATGGTGGACGGCAGAGAGAAGACACCTCTCTATGCGATGTATGAAAAGGTCATTGCCGAGTTGGGACTTCCAGTCTTGAAGACGGCAGTCCCCAATACGACCCGCTACAAAAAGGAAGTGATGGATGAGGGTACGACCCTCTTCCGTTCGACTATCTTTCCCGCCTCTCGCACGCTGCTCAGAGGCAGTCGTCTGAAAGAGCTCGTGGAGGAAATCTTGTCCATCGTAAAACCTGAAGCATATGGCAGAGAAGAATAAAGGGGCGATAGATCCCGTCGCTATCCGGGAATTGATTTCACAGGGTATCCCGATGAAAAAGAAAGAGAGCGAGATGATCCCCTCTCCCGGCATTGAAGAGGTGGATACGTCTGTTCCGGAAACACGGAAAGAAGAAGTCTTGGAAGAACCGCAACTACCCATCCGAACACGTCGCAAGAATACCGCCAAAGGAGATTACATCTCGCTCTTCATGCACCGCAATGACCTGTATGACCGCAAAGCAATCTACATCTCCAAAGAGTTGCAGGACAAACTGTCGGAAATCGTCCTCTTCATCCGAAAGAGGGAGATGACATTGGGCATGTACGTGGAAAACATCCTTCTCAAACATTTGGAGGACTACAAGGAAGAAATCAACCGATTAAGTGAAAAGAACTTCAAGAAATTATTGTGATATGAAACAGAAAACAAACCGACCAATGGCAGGCAAAGAGTCCTGCAGAGAACGAAAAAGCGTCTCTTCAAAAGTAACTATCCGTAACTCCACCACGCTCATCGAACATTCCGAGGGACACCCTACAGGTCTCCTTCAGGAAGAGAAGAGCGATTACGAAACCACCTTTCTGCAACCCCTGAACATCGGAGACAGAAAGGGCGTGTTCATTTCCAAAAAGACACAGGAAGAGATTTCCGAAATCGTCTATGTGGCAGCCGCAGGCAAACTGACGATTGGGGCATTCGTAGAACATATTCTCCGGCATCACTTAGAGAGTCACCGTGATGAGATAGATGCCTTGTTTGAACAACAATTCCGTAAACGTTTCGAGCGATGAAGCAGGTGATTGTCATTCTGCTGCTGGTCAGCTTAGCCTATCTCGGCAGCGTGCAGGTCGCCCGCTTCCTGTACGGACGCTATCGGAGTGCCGTGAGACTCTACCGTGAATTGCGGCTCTTTTTCCGGGAACGAGGCAAGGGGAATTTCGTCGTTACCATCCGCATCCCCCAGAAGGAACCCTCCCAAGAGGAGAATATCCTTTTAGCCGAGTTGCCCATCGAAGAAGAGCAACAGGAACAGACGCCTGAAATGGGAATGTCGGAAGAGACCTCTACGTCCATCCCCGAAGAGGAAGAGGATTATGTATTGGTGGAAGTCCAAGGTGAAAGCCGCTCTCTTTCGGAAAGTATCACCGCGGAAGAGCTGCAACAAATGGGTAATGTCCTCTCCTGCAAGAATGCTCCGATAGAGGAAGCCTCGAAAGCCGCTGAAACCATCTATAAGATACACGACTCCCCGATGTTCCAAGCAATTAAGAAAGCAGCCGGGGAACGTGTCCGCGAACTGCTGGAGCGCGTTGCCGAAGAAGCTCCGAAAGAGATTCTGTCAGGCAATTTCGATTACAAACGATTTATCAAGACATAGTATTCACCCATTCAAAGAAAGGAGAGAATATGAGTAAGCCCATTTATCTTGCCATCGCTTCCCCCAAGGGAGGTGTCGGCAAAACCTCGCTTACGGTACTTGCCGCAAGCATTCTGCATTACCACAGAGGATGCGATGTCGCCGTCGTGGATTGCAACCATCCCGTCTATACCATCGCCCGTCTGCGGCAACAAGAGTCGGAAGAACTGAATCATCAAAACCTGATGCGTCTGAAGCATCGGGCATCCTATGCTCCTTATCCGATTATCTGCGCTCCGGCGCGGGAAGCCCTGAACCGGGTGGAGCGACACTGTGCGGACAATCCTCCTCGCTGCATCCTCTTCGACCTCCCTCCATTGATGCGTACCGAAGGGACGGTGGAGCTGCTTTCAGCAATGGATGCCGTCGTCTTTCCCGTTACGGGCAGTCCGATGGATATGGAAGCCGTCCGTCATTTCATCGACATCTTGGGAGAGCAGATACTGACGATGGGCAAGGGCAATATCAAGGAGCTTTACCTGCTTCGCAATATGACACAGGCTTGGGAACGTGAGGAAGCCGACGAACGCTGTCGCACCCTTGCCGATGAAACGGGAGTCCTCTTGATGCAGACCTCATTGAGCCACTCCCGTTTGTATCGTCCGCTGCTTTCCGAACGCAGAAGAGGGGTATGCACCCTCTTCCCACCCCACGGAGGGAAGTTGAGCAGGCTCTGTATTGAGTTAGGTAATGAGCTTCACGAAATCCTGCAACGCCTATGTACCGAATAGTCCTTGTCCTTCTCTTGCTCTACCTTTTGTGGTTGCTTCTTTTTCTCTTGTATGAGAGGAAAAGAAGAAAGAAGGGAACACCCCCAAAAGAGCCTTGTCAAACGGTCCGTGAAGCCGAAATCATCGGTAAGAGTCGCTTTAAGATAAGCCACTCGACGCCACAAGTACGCAGTTATCCAAAAGGCGAGGCAGAAGCAAAAAAGGCTTCTATATTTGCCCTCGAAAACGGACAAGAACCATCGGAAGAGCCAGATGAACTGCCCGACATAGACGAGATTCCTTTAGTGTATGAATCTTCGGATGCTCCATCCTTTGAAGAAGAGGAAGAACTTCCCGTATCGGGAGAAAGCGAATATGCCACGGGAATTGATTTTGAACGGGTGCTGGAAGCCTTGTCGGTCATTCACCGCCACGCCCACACCGAAGCAGAGCGACAGAGTACCGGCGATACGCTGAGAGCGTTGGAAGGAACCCGCCTGATGGAAACGCTCCGAAGCGATGCGAAACGCTCAGCCACGATCGATGAAATCGTCCGTGCCCGTTTCGAGGAGCTTTACAGCGGCGAAAAGGCGTAACGCCCCTTCCGAATGGTTTTGTCCCAATAGTATGAACCCTTTAATGCAACAAGCAATGAAAGAAAAAGAGTACGGCTGATCCCAAGAGAGCCACCACTAACATCCAAAAGTAACAACAGTATTCATCCGTCGGGAGAGCCTATCCATCTCTCCCGACACAAAACAAGAATGATTTATGACCAAGAAACATTTTCTTTTCGCAGCCATTCTGCTGCTCTCCGCCTATTCAGCCTTTGCCCAAGGCAACGGCTTGTCGGGTATCAACCAAGCCACCAACATGGTAACGTCTTATTTCGACCCAGCCACGAAACTCATTTATGCCATCGGCGCGGTCGTGGGACTTATCGGAGGGGTAAAGGTCTATTCAAAGTTCTCGTCCGGAGATCCCGACACCTCGAAGACCGCCGCGAGCTGGTTCGGAGCCTGTATCTTCCTTATCGTGGCAGCCACCATTTTAAGAAGTTTCTTCCTCTAAGCCTATGGAGACCTATCCCATCAACAAGGGAATCGGTCGCTCGGTGGAGTTTCAGGGACTCAAAAGCCAGTATCTGTTCATTTTCGCCGGAGGGTTACTTGCCCTTTTCGTGCTGTTTGTCATCCTCTATATGGTGGGTGTCAATCAATGGATCTGTATCGGCTTCGGAGGGACTTCTGCATCCATTCTGGTGTGGCAGACTTTCTCCCTGAACAAGAAGTATGGGGAACACGGGCTGATGAAGCGTTCCGCTTTGCACAGCCATCCCCGTTACCTCATCAACCGACGACGCATTCCCTGTCTGTTGCGGCACAAGGAGCTGCCAAGACGAAAGAGAAGAGAGAATAAAAGAATGGACGAAGGAAAGGAGGACAAAGAATGAGAAACCTATTGAAAACCACCACGCTGGAGAACCGCTTTCCGCTGCTTGCCGTCGAAGAGGGGTGTATCCTCTCGAAAGACGCCGACATTACGGTCGCCTTTCGAGTCGAGCTTCCCGAACTTTATACGGTGACGAGTGCGGAGTATGCCGCCATCCATTCCTCTTGGGTAAAGGCAATCAAGGTGTTGCCGACCTACAGCGTTGTACACAAGCAGGATTGGTTTGTCAAGGAGGGCTACCGTCCGGACTTGCAAAAGGAGGATATGAGTTTCCTCTCCCGCAGTTTCGAGCGACACTTCAATGAGCGACCGTTCTTGAATCACGCCTGCTACCTGTTCCTGACCAAGACAACCAAGAACCGCAACCGGCAGCAAAGCAACTTCTCCACCCTCTGCCGGGGACATATCATCCCCAAGGAGGTACGGGACAAGGATACTGCCCGCAAGTTCCTCGAAGCGACCGAGCAATTCGAGCGGATTATGAACGAAAGCGGTTTTATTCGCCTCTCTCGCCTGACGGACGAGGAGATTATCGGGACGGCGGAGACACCGGGACTGATTGAGAAGTATTTCTCGCTGTCCCTCTCCGACACGACGGTTTTGGAGGACATCGACCTCAAAGCCGACCAAATGCGTATTGGCGATAAGCGGCTCTGCCTGCATACCCTTTCCGATACGGAAGACCTGCCCGGGCTGGTAGGCACGGATATGCGCTATGAGCGATTATCCACCGACCGAAGCGACTGCCGCCTTTCCTTTGCCGCTCCCGTAGGGCTGTTGCTGCCGTGCAACCATATCTACAACCAGTATGTACTTATTGATGACAGTGCCGAGAACCTGCAACGCTTCGAGAAGAGCGCACGGAATATGCATTCACTCTCCCGTTATAGTCGCTCCAATCAAATCAACAAGCAATGGATTGACGAGTATCTGAACGAGGCGCACAGCTTCGGGCTTACCTCCGTCCGCTGTCATTGCAACGTTTTGGCGTGGAGCGAGGATGAGGAGGAACTCCGCCGTATCCGTAACGACGTGGGCAGTCAGCTGGCTCTGATGGAGTGCAAGCCACGACACAACACGGTGGATGTGCCGACACTCTTTTGGGCGGGTATTCCCGGCAATGAAGCCGATTTTCCTGCCGAAGAGAGTTTCTACACGTTCATCGAACAGGCGGTCTGCTTCTTCAATGAGGAGACCAACTACCGTGATTCGTTGTCACCGTTCGGCATCAAGATGGCAGACCGCAGTGGCAAGCCCATTCATCTCGATATCTCCGACCTGCCGATGAAGAAAGGCATCACCACGAACCGAAACAAATTCATCTTGGGTCCGTCGGGCAGCGGCAAGTCGTTCTTCACCAACCACCTCTTGAGGCAGTACTGGGAACAGAATACCCATATCGTCTTGGTGGACACGGGAAACAGCTATCAGGGACTGTGCGAGATGATACGCCACAAGACGCAGGGCGAGGACGGGGTCTATTTCACCTACTCGGACGAAAGTCCCATCAGCTTCAATCCATTCTACACGACGGATAAGGTGTTCGACGTTGAGAAGCGCGAGAGCATCAAGACACTGCTGCTGACCCTTTGGAAGAAGGATAACGAGCCTGCCACCCGTTCGGAGGAGGTCGCCCTTTCCAATGCCGTTTCACTCTTTATCGAGCGTATCAAGACGGACGACGGTATCGTTCCTTCGTTCAACAGCTTTTACGAGTATCTCACCACCGACTACTCGGCATTGCTCCGTGAGAAAAAGGTCAGGGAAAAGGATTTTGACTTGGCCAATTTTCTCAACGTGCTGGAGCCGTACTACAAAGGTGGCGAATACGACTACCTGCTGAACTCGGACAAGCAGCTCGACCTGTTGAACGCCCGCTTTATCGTCTTCGAAATCGATTCCATAAAGGATCATCCCATCCTTTTCCCCATTACCACCATCATCATTATGGAACTCTTCATCAACAAGATGCGACGTCTGAAGGGAATACGGAAAGTCATCCTTATTGAGGAGGCTTGGAAAGCGATTGCGTCCGCGAATATGGCGGGATATATCAAGTATCTCTACAAGACGGTAAGAAAATTCTTCGGTGAGGCGGTCGTGGTGACGCAGGAGGTGGATGACATCATCTCCTCAGACATTGTCAAGGAGTCCATCATCAACAACTCCGACTGCAAGATACTGCTTGACCAGCGCAAGTACATGAACAAGTTCGACCAGATTCAGGCACTCTTGGGACTGACGGACAAGGAGCGGGGGCAGATACTCTCCATCAACCAGAGCAACGATGCCACACGGTCGTACAAGGAGGTGTGGATCGGACTGGGAGGTGTGCAGTCTGCCGTCTATGCCACCGAAGTGTCGAAAGCCGAATACCTCACCTACACGACGGAGGAGACCGAGAAGATGCGCGTACTTGCCCGTGCCGAGCAACTCGGCGGGAATATGGAGCTTGCCGTCAGGCAGCTCGCCGAAGAAGAGCAATCAATGAATGTTTAACCGCGTAATACAACAAGTCCGAAAAATATGACGTCATATTTCAAGAAAACAGTCGACTGATTTTCAGATTTACTCGACTGATTTTTCCGAGTGGCTCGAACGACATTGTATCTACGCTAAAATCAATTTGAAAAATGAGAAAGAAAATTTTAATGCTTATGGCGTGCGGTTGCCTCTTGGCAGGCAGCGCACACGCCCAGTGGGTGGTCACAGACCCCACCAACCTTGCACAGAGTATCATCAACACGACCAAGGAAATCGTGCAGACCTCCAAGACGGTCAAGAACACGCTTGACAACTTCAAGGAGGTCGAGAAGCTCTACAATGAGAGCAAGAAATACTACGATGCCCTGAAAAAGGTGAACAACCTCGTGCGGGACGCCCAACGGGTAAAGGAGACGATTTTGATGGTCGGAGAAATCTCCGATATCTATGTGAAGAACTACAAGAAGATGCTCTCCGACCCGAACTTCCGACCGGAAGAGCTGGTCGCCATTGCCAACGGCTACACCAAACTGCTCGGAGAAAGCAACAACCTGCTCAAGGAACTCAAGCAGGTAGTGAACATCACCACGCTGAAGATGACCGACAAGGAGCGTATGGACGTGGTGGATCGCTGCTACAAGGAAATCAGGGACTACCGCAACCTTGTGCGTTACTACACGAACAAGAACATCTCCGTGAGCTATCTCAGAGCCAAGAAGCAGCAGGACACCGACCGGGTGCTTTCGCTCTATGGAACGGACAACGAAAGGTATTGGTAATCATGGGAGCGGAATTTGACAACCTGCACCAAGTCCTCCGTTCGCTTTACACGGAGATGATGCCTATGTGTGGTGACATGATAGGTGTCGCCAAAGGCATTGCGGGCTTGGGTGCGCTCTTTTATGTGGCACTTCGGGTGTGGCAGACGCTTGCCCGTGCCGAACCCATCGACGTCTATCCGTTGCTCCGTCCCTTTGCGCTCGGTCTCTGTATCCTCTTCTTTCCGATGGTGCTGGAGACTATCAACGGCGTGCTCAGCCCCGTTGTGCAGGGGACGCACAAGATGCTCGAAAAGCAGACTTTCAGCATGGACGAATACCGCAAGTTGCGGGACAAGCTGGAATACGAGGCGATGGTGAGGAATCCCGAAACAGCCTATCTGGTGAGTAACGAAGAGTTCGACAAGAAACTGGATGAACTCGGTATCTCTCCCTCGGATATGGCGACGATGGCGGGTATGTATGTGGAACGCAGTATGTACAATTTCAAGAAATGGTTTCGCAATATGGTGCGGGAGTTCTTGGAACTGCTTTTCGCCGCTGCCGCCCTGCTCATCGACACGCTTCGGACATTCTTCCTGATTGTCCTCTCCATTTTGGGACCGATAGCCTTTGCCATCTCCGTGTGGGACGGTTTCCAAAGCACCCTCACGCAATGGTTCACGAGGTATATCTCCATCTATCTGTGGTTGCCTGTGGCGGACTTGTTCAGTTCGATGCTGGCAAAGATTCAGGAACTGATGCTCAAACACGACATCACGCAGTTGCAGAATGATCCCACCTATACGATAGATGCTTCGAACGGTGTGTACCTCGTCTTCATGATTATCGGCATCATCGGCTACTTCACCATTCCAACGGTTGCGGGCTGGGTAATACAAGCCGGAGGAGCGGGTAACTACGGTAAAAACGTGAACTATGCGGCAGGAAAGGGCGCCGGTATCGCAGGTGCTGTGGGCGGAGCCGTTGGTGGATTTGCCGGAGGACACGGAAAACAGGTCTTGCATAGTGCGGGACATAAAGCCAAGGAGGTGGCAGGGCAGCTTTTCCGCAGGAGAAGCGGAAATGCTCCCGAATAATAAACAAGAATGAAAAGCTATGGAATTTAAGTCATTAAAGAATATCGAAACAAGTTTCAAGCAGATACGCCTCTTTACCTTGGTCGTCGTCTGCCTGTGTGCTCTCCTTGCGGGGTATTCGGTATGGAGTGCCTACTCCTTTGCCGAAGCCCAAAGGCAGAAAATCTATGTGTTGGATGGCGGTAAGTCGCTGATGCTCGCCTTGTCGCAGGATCTGTCGCAGAACAGACCCGCAGAAGCCAAGGAGCATGTGCGCCGCTTCCACGAGTTGTTCTTCACCCTTTCGCCCGATAAGAGTGCCATTGAGGGGAATATCTCCCGTGCGCTGCTCTTGGCGGACAAGAGTGCCTACAATTACTATCGGGATTTCTCCGAGAAAGGGTACTACAACCGTATCGTGGCAGGAAATATCAATCAGGTCGTGCAGGTGGACAGCGTACTCTGTGACTTCGACAGCTATCCCTATGCGGTACGGACGTATGCCCGACAGATGATTATCCGTGCGACCAACGTGACCGAGCGCAGTCTCGTGACCGTATGCCGCCTGCTCAATACGAGCCGCAGCGATGACAATCCGAATGGCTTCAATATCGAAGGATTCGAGATTGTGGAGAACAAAGACATCAGTACCCGTAAACGATGAAAAAGAAAAGTCTGTTCCGAATGATGCAGGAGGGAGCTGAGGCAAGACTCCGCCGCCTGTGCGGACGCATCCCCGCTCATCTGAGGCTGTATGTCGTCCTGACGATGCTGGCGGTATTCGCCCTTCTCTCCAATTACCTCTTCTTTCAAGGGATATGCCATATCTTCTTTGAGGAAAGAGGGAATAAGGGAAACATGCCGGTTATCGAGCATATCGAAACGCCTGAAGTCAGGCGGATCTATTCCAACGATAGTATCAACCTATTAAAGTATTACGATTATGTACCCATTCAAAAGAAAGACAGCCTCCGACGCGAGCACCTCGCCTGAGCTGACGGAGGAAGAGAGACAAAGGCGAAAGAAGTTTGTCATTTACCCCCTGATGTTCCTGCTCTTTGCGGGCTCTATGTGGCTCATCTTCGCTCCTTCGGAGAAAGAGGAGGAGAAACAGTCAAAGGGCTTCAATACGGAAGTACCGGATCCGCAAGCCTCGGAACTCATCGGCGACAAGAAGAAAGCCTATGAAAAGGAGATGATGGAACAGAAGGAGCAGGAACGAAGTCGTGCCATGCAAAGCCTCAGTTCCATGTTCGGGGAAATGACAGGAGGACAACCGGAGCAGAGTTCCGAAGAGTTGGCATTAAAGACGGATTTGTCGGAAAGAGACAACGGCTTCGGCTCTCGCACTACTGCTCCGCAAGAGGGATTCCATGCTTCGGCTTCCGCTTATCAAGACATCAACCGCACGCTCGGCAGTTTCTATGAGATACCGAGAGAAGATCCGGAAAAGGAGGAAATGCGTACCCGTTTGAAGGAGTTGGAAAGTCGTATGAGTAATGAACAACAGTCGCCCGCTATAACCGTGAACGACCAGATGGCTCTGCTTGAAAAATCCTATCAGCTGGCAGCCAAGTATATGCCTGCAGGAGGCAAGGGGCAATCCGTTCCCGCTGCTCTTCCTTCGACTTCGGGGAGTGAGACGGCTTCCGAAAGGAAAGTGGTCTCTTCCGGTCGCAATGGAAAGGCGATAGCGTTTCCTGTCAGGCAGGTGAGCGGTCAAATAGTGTCGGCTCTGGCACAGCCGATGAGCGACTCGACTTTCCGCTCCGAATATGTCAAGGAGAGAAACTATATGTTCCATACCGCCATCGGAACAGCCCCGCTGACGGAGAAGAATACCATCTCCGCCTGTGTGCATACCCGGCAGACGGTTACGGACGGGCAAACGGTACGTTTCCGTCTCTTGGAACCGATGCTGGTATCCGGCAAGGAAATCCCTCGGAACTCCTCGTTGGTCGGCGTGGCGAAGATACAGGGCGAACGCCTGAACGTACTCATCTCTTCGCTGGAATATCACGGGAACATCATCCCCGTGGAATTGGCGGTGTACGATACGGACGGACAAGCAGGGATATTCATCCCCGGCTCGATGGAACGCAGTGCCGCCAAGGAGATTGTCGCAGGAATGGGTACTTCCGCAGGCAGTAGTATGAACATCTCCACCGATGCGGGGGCTCAGCTTGCCGCCGACTTGGGCAAGGGGCTGATACAAGGCACTTCGCAGTATTTCTCAAAGAAAATGCGCTCCGTCAAGGTACATCTCAAAGCAGGATACAAGGTATTGATCTACCAATCTGAAAACAAGTAATTCACAGTTATTATTCACCACTTTAATCCAAAGTAAAAATGAAAAGAACAGTTTTAGCCATCGCCCTGATGCTGGGCGCAGTCTGTGCCAACGCACAGGAAACAACTTCAAGCGGAGACCTCTATCAGGGGCTGACCCGCAAAATTGCCTTTGAGCGGATGATACCACCCCACGGCTTGGAAATTACCTACGATAAGACGGTGCACATCATCTTCCCCTCTGCCGTGCGCTATGTGGATCTGGGTTCGCCCAACCTCATTGCAGGGAAGGCGGACGGGGCGGAAAACGTCATCCGTGTGAAGGCGACGGTCAAGGACTTCCACGAAGAGACGAACATGAGCGTCATCACCGAAGACGGTGCATTTTACACCTTTAATGTCAAGTATGCCAACGAGCCGCTGTTACTCAATGTGGAAATGGCGGACTTCATCCACGATGGGGAGAGCGTAAACCGTCCGAACAACGCCATGGAGGTCTATCTCAAGGAACTCGGAAGCGAAAGCCCGATGCTGGTAAGGCTCATCATGAAATCCATTCACAAGGAGGACAGGCGGGCGGTGAAGCACATCGGCAGCAAGTCCTTCGGTATTCAGTACCTGCTCAAAGGGTTGTATTCGCACAACGGACTGCTGTACTTCCATACGGAACTGCGCAACAAGTCCAACGTGCCGTTCGACATCGACTTCATCACGTTCAAAATCGTGGACAAGAAGGTTGCCAAGCAGACCGCCATGCAGGAGCAGGTACTGCTTCCGCTGCGTGCCTACAACTACATCACCTGCGTGGCGGGGCAGAAGAGCGAACGCACGGTATTCACCCTGCAAAAGTTCACCATCCCCGATGACAAGCATCTCATTGTGGAGATGCACGAGAAGAACGGTGGAAGACACCAATCCTTTGTCGTGGAGAATGAAGACCTTGTGCGTGCGAGGGAAATCAACGAACTCAAAGTGAAGTGATATGAGAAAACTCGCATTTTTTCTGTTTGTCGTGTCGCTTGCCCTCTTTGCAGGGCAGGCGCACGCCCAGCGTTGTCTGCCCAAGATGAAAGGCATACGCCTGACCGCAGGCATGGCGGACGGTTTTTATTCTCCTTCTTCCAAGAATGAGACGGGCTATACGTTCGGGGCTTCGCTTGCCACCTACACCAAAGGCGGGCATCAATGGGTCCTTGGGGCGGAGTATCTCCGCAGATACCACCCTAATCGGGAGAGCCGTATTCCTGTGGAGCAGTTCACGGGCGAGGGAGGTTTCTTCTCTGGCGTGTTTTCAGACGGGAGTAAAACCTTTTTCCTATCAGCAGGTATTTCCGCCTTGGCGGGCTATGAGACGGTCAATGGTCGAAAGAAACTGCTCTTTGATGGCTCCACAGTACGTAATAAAGACGGTTTTATTTACGGTGGGGCAATCACCCTACAGGCGGAGACCTATCTGAGTGATCGCCTTGTACTGTTGCTCTACGGCAGGGAACGTTGTCTGTGGGGAGGCTCTACGGAGCATTTTCATACACAGTACGGTGTCGGACTGAAAATCATGCTGGACTGATGGATGCACGACAGATGAGAGAGATTCCCATTGCGGACTTCCTGAACGCAATGGGGATTCATCCGACCAAACAGAAAGGAAACGCCTTGTGGTATTCCGCCCCTTACCGAACGGAACGGACACCCTCGTTCAAGGTCGATACCGCCAAGAATGTCTGGTTCGATTTTGGGACGGGCAAAGGCGGCGACATTTTCGACTTGGCGGGAGAGTTTATCGGAAGCGGTGATTTTCTCCTGCGGGCGGCTTTCATCGCCAAGAGCGGAACGTGTCCGCTACCTGCTTTGGAACAACCGGAAAGAAGCGAAAAGAAAGAACCAGTCTTCAATGATATTTGGGTGCGACCATTGCAGGACGCCAAACTGCTGGGCTACTTGAAAGAACGGGGTATCAATGCCCACGTTGCCATACCTAACTGCGAGGAGGTTCGATACCGTGTGCATGGCAAACGGTTCTATGCCATCGGCTTTCGTAACGATGCCGGAGGATTGGAGCTTCGCAACCGCTTTTTCAAGGGTTGCATACCGCCCAAGGACATTTCCTTGAAGCGTAACGGCTCAGATGTATGTACCGTATTCGAGGGCTTTATGGATTACCTCTCCGCTATGCAACTCGGTATCATCGCTTCGGACTGGCTTGTCCTTAATTCCGTTTCCAACGTGGAGAAGGCAGTAAGAGCCTTGCACGGCTATGAGAGGATTGACTGCTTCCTCGACAATGACGAGGCGGGACGAAGGACTTTTCAAAGGCTGTACGACTGTTTCGGGGAGAAGGTCATCGACCGTTCCTTTCTGTATGCCGAGCATAAGGATTTGAATGAGTTTCTGCTTTCCAAGAATGTAGGGAACAATGTATAACGAACAACAAAACGATAATGAACAATGAAAAAGAAAATATTGAATACGATTTGGGTAATGGGAGTGCTTGCCCTCGCCGGGGTTTGTCTATCTGCTTGTAATCACGAGTTGGATATTCAGCAGGCGTACCCCTTCACGGTAGAGACGATGCCGGTGCAGAAGCACATCGTCAAGGGACAGACGGCGGAGATACGCTGTACGCTCAAACGGCAGGGACGGTTTGAAGACGCACGCTATACCATTAGATACTTTCAACCTGATGGAAAGGGACGGCTGAAGATGAACGACGGCACGGTGTTCAAACCCAATGACCGTTACCCTCTTACAAAAGAGGTGTTCAGGCTATACTACACCTCTGCTTCCTCTGACCAGCAGACGATAGATGTGTATGTGGAGGACAATTTCGGACAGACGGAAAAACTCTCGTTTGAGTTCAACAGTCAAAAGGACGAGGAAAAGGAGAAAACGAATGGGGACAAGAAGTAAACTTCTCGTTTTATCGTTCTGCCTTGTTTGCCTATCCTGCTTCCGCCTTTTCGCTCAGGAGGGCGGAAAGGCTCTCTTTTCACTACCGCCGTTCGAGCGTGCCGTTGTCTGCATCAAACACTTCGAGGGCTTACATTCTTGGAAGGATTATCCCTATGTAGGCTATGGACATCGGCTTCTGCCCTGTGAACACTTCACGGCAGCAATGACGGAACGGCAGGCGGACTCTCTGCTCCGTGTAGACCTGATGAAGCGTCTGATGATGTTCAAGGACTACGGAAAGGATGCCCTGCTGCTTGCCGTTCTGTCCTACAACGTTGGAACGGGCAGGTTGCTGGGATATGGTAAACACCCCAAAAGCCGATTGCTGCGGAAGATAGAGTCGGGCAACAGGAATTTCTACCGCGAATTTGTCTCTTTCTGCCGATACAAGGGCAAAGTCCTCAGAGGTCTTGTCAAACGACGAAAAGTGGAGTTCGCTCTGTTTTATATACCCTGATTATCAAATACGCCTCTTGCGGAGCATAATGTCGCAAGAGGCGTGCTTTAGTAGGAAGTATTATTTAGCCCTTCTTCGAATGGCATCAACAATACTTTCTGTATTCCAATGAACATCCTCTACGGAGCGATCTGTAACAACTTTTGAAATTCTCTCTTGCCCCCGAGGAATAACTCCTACTATTGGAACTTCTTCCGCTATTGCAGTGTCCAACTCCCATTTCATCCAGTCGCTGTAAGAGGCATACATACCAGCAATGCCTAAAACAATGTCAGAATTAGAGATTTTCTCTTTCAAACGACGTCTGATGTATGCTGAATTTTCTGAGTTGATAGGTTCTTCAGGTGAAGCCTCTTCAAATTCAACATGAAAATAACCTCTCTTTTCTAAAAGGTTACGGAGGTTCTTCAAATCATCTACATGATCCCATGAGTGACTGATAAATACTGAATAAGTTTTTGCCATATTATTTATTATTACAGTTAATACTATTCTGCTTATTTTCAAGGTATGTTTCTATTTCCCAGTCTTCAGGATTCTGCTCTTTGAACTTTTGGTCATACTCCTGCTCTTTTTTTACATCTCCAAGCGCAAAATAACAGTTCGCCAATGTGGCATACTTCCATTTGAGTTCTTCGGGCTCTTCTTCCTCCAAAGTAGGAAGGATTATATCTATAATTTGCTTTCTGATTTCTTCAGCTTCAACTTGTTTATGTATTTTGTGCCGTTCATCTTTTTCGAGAATAGATTTTTGTTCCAAGCAAAGGGCATAATTCTCTCCAGTATAGTAATCTTGATGTAGAGTCCAGCCCTTCCTGTACATCTCAATGGCGTAATCTAAATAACTCTCATCTTTTGTTTCATACCATAATCTTTTATTGATGGCTCCAGTAATGCCCAACGTTTCAGTATCTGTCTGTTCCTTTATAGATGCCATTATTTGAAGTGCATTTGTCAAAGCTGGAACTTTTCCGGGCTTTTCACTTTTATATGTGCATAGAGCTTCTTGTTGAATATAAAAAATATCATTTTCTACCATTTGCCTGAGTTTATGCCATTTCTGAGCGGCTTCTTCAAAACGCTTTTCATGCATAAACCTTTTTGCTTGTTCTGAAAGAGAATATACCGTATTCTCTTTAGCCCGAAGTTCTCCTATTATTTCCTCTAAATCTTCATCAGAGATTTTGGGTTGTTCTATTTTAGGGATGTATGTGTATAGAGGGCTATCTGGTACAGGATTTTCTGTTACAGCTTTTATTATAGACTTCAATTCTCTGACACTTCTTTGAGCTTCTTTTTTAGAGATTTCATTGCCTAAATGCTCATAAGATAAAATTCGAGTGTGTCCTAAGTCAAAAGGAATTTTACTCTCGCCTCCTTTTATTATAATGGTCGAAAAAGGTCTCAGAGCATGCCGAGTACCCAATTCATATAGGGCGTTAGCGTTGTCTGTCGTAATATCCGCAATTACTAAATCCGCTTTATAGAGCAAAGCATACATACTTCTATCAATCGTACCTGAATCCAAAATTTCATCTGCACGGATGCACTTGTAATCACAGGCTTCTGCTGACGGTTGAATTATCTTATTATATGTCGCGTCTAAATCTATTGTTCTATTTGTATAGGGGTCTTGTTTTTTTCCAAAGCCCATAATTACAAAACATATCCTTTTTCTATTTTCCATTTGCATAGTTTTATTAATGACAACTTACAACAGATAAAGCAATTAGCATACCAATAGGTTTTATCTGCCATAAAGTCCATTCGATGCGACAAAATGGCAACATATAGAACTATCCTTACCCCAAATGGCTTTTTGTTACTTTTGAACCGTCTCAACTCACTGTCAAAAGTAACGAGGTGTTTTTCATTGGGTTTCTTTGCTCCTTTCTTTGTCCGCCCGAAGCTCACGAAAGAAAGGAGCGGTCGGCAAATCTGCCGACCGCTTTACTCCGTCTGCTCTTCGTGAACGGTTATCCGTCTCGTAATTACTTCGGGGTGCGTGGAGAAAGCCCAATTGATTTCCTCATCGGGCAGGGTGCTGTGAATGTTTCCACCCATCACCATTCCGCAATTCTGAATGACCTTTTGTCGTGCTTCTTCTCTGCTCTCGGCAACCACCTCAAAAACTCCCTCGAAAATGTACTGCGTCCGTACTCTGTAAACTCTCTTCTTCATATTCTCAAAATTCGACCTTTAATAATCTGTGTTCCTTTGGCTCTCCATTGGATAACCTGCGGTGGGTAAGCCAAAAATGGTGTGCGCCATAGCCGTATGCAAAGAACTTGTCAAGTTCCGTTTCTTCGGCTATCCGCTTGACGGCAGCCCTTAGTTCCTCTTCATTGGCGGATAGGGTAATGGCATTGACTATCCTTACAAGGATATAGGGTATCTCGTCCGCCCAGTTGCATACGATACTTTCTATTTCTGCTTTCATATCTGTGATGTTTTGGTGATTGTTGCTTATGCTGTCGCTCTCATTCTCTGCCTTATCAATTTGCGGTTGGCATTGACAAGGCTCACGATCTGCTCGTGATACTCCGTATTCTTGTTGCACACGCCACGACTTTGCACGACTTTGAGTGTGTCCAAACTAACTTCAATCGTTTCTATCCGTCTGCCCTCAATGGTCGCCGAAAGTATCAGTGAGTTCTCTTTAAGATAGTAGGCATTGTCGAATACGCAATGATGCATTGCCACACCCTCATCCAAATGTTCCTGCACGCTCTCCAAAACGTGGACTTGGATTGCGCCGTCCGTGAAACGGATACCAAAGAACTTGGATTTGAGTTCTTTGAAACGTTCCTCGTCCTCCATTGCCTTTTTGCGTTTCTTCTCCTTTTCTTCCTTTTCCCTTTGTCTGCGGAGTTCGTGTTGTCTGCGGTCGTGTTCTCTATGCAGGTCGGTGTGGCAAACATACTTCGGACTGTGTATGTCCTTGCCCAATCTGCGGAGCATATCCACATAGTCGCACCAAATTGAAATGTCCTCTATGTCATAGCCGTTGCGATTGGCGACTTTATAGGATTGCCAACAAGCGTCAAATGCCCTCGAATTGTCAAGAAAGTATTTCAGATGCTCGGTTCTACCTGCTTTAATCAATGTTTCCGCACGGCTGTCGGACAATAGGGCTGGAATGAGAACAGTTGGTGCGATGTCATGAAAATCATTCTTAAATCCATTCCTGCGGAGTGCTTCCGTTGCCTTGAACTTCGGATATATCGGAGAGTACGATATATGGTGGTAGGCTTCGTTGTCGTTTCTCACTGCCATAGGCGAGCAATAGGAAAAGGTGTCGATGTATTTGCCCAATACTCTCTGAACGGCAACAATCGTCTTTCGTCCTTGTGCGTTCCACCAATACTGACCGATTTCAATAGTGTATGATGATGCCTTGCAACCTTTCTCCATTTCTACAGAAAGAAGAAACATTCTTAATACTTGGTACTCTCCACAAGTGGTAAGTATCGTAAAGTATTGCTTCTGTCTTATCTTACGTTCAAAAGTCGTTCGGACTTGCAACTTTGCTCTACAATGAGGGCAAGTGCAATGTTCGGTTGTCTTCTCTATTGTCCAACTATGCCCACAATCCATACACGTAGTACGACCTTTGGGAAGTCGGTAGGCGAAATGGTCTATACACTCACGGAATGCCCATTTGCTCTGTGTCTTGGTTATCGGTCGTAAGTGCTTGCTCTCGGCAAGTACTGCCTTTTCAAACTTGTTTCTCGGTTTCATAATCTGTCCTCCTCAATTAGTTGTTCCGAAATACATAGCCATCCTTATACCAAAAGTCCGTACAAAAAAGGTCATTGGCATATTTGGAGAAGTCAAAGTATATCAGTGCAAAATCGGGTAAGTCATTCTCCACTTTTGCGAGTTCCTCCGCAAAATCCTCCCTGCTTGCATAACTTCCTATGTAGTCCGATTGGAAAGACTTCACAAGGCTGTATGCGTCTTGTGTGAGTTGGATGTTGTTGCCCTCCACCCATATCCAAAAGGCTTCTTTCTCCGTGTCGTTCAGTCTGTCCAATTCGTCCCGAAGTTCAAAGAAGTTTTCCTCCAAATGCCCCTCGTCAATCAGACCATCGGGGATTTCCTCCCACGCTTGGAACATATATTCGGGTTCTTCCTCATCCTCGTGTATCCCGGCACAACGCTCCATAAAGCCGTCCAAATCGTAGAAGTCCGAAAGTTCCACCCATTCGCCCTGCAATGAGCCGTTGTTGTACTTGGCATAAGTGCCTACATAGATGCGTGCTTCGTTCAAATCCGTTGCTTCCATTTTTCTTTTGTTATTTAAGGGTTAAAACTCGAATAGTGAGGGTTGTGCTATCTGCTGTTCCACCTGCTTCTCCAATTTGGGTTTCTTGGCGGTAAGTTTGCGGTATTCCTCCGCTTGGTATCGCTCGATAGCCTTTTTTCTTGCTTCCGCTTTTTCCTCCTCCGTGAGTTCGATAGTATGGTTTACCACGACTTGGCAGTTGATGTACTTGCCCACCTCGATGTTATCCTCGTCGTAATAATGCACGGCAAGGGAATATACCTCCTCATCGGACAGACCTGCACACCCCATTCTTTGGACTTCCGTCAAGATGTAGGTAATACACTCGTCTATGTTTTTATTCTCCTTGCGGAAACTCTCCGCAAAGAGTTCATCGTATGATGCTCTCGTTTCCAAATAGTTTTGGATAACGTCCTTGAAATGTTCTGTACCTTTCATTGTCTTATATAGTTAGATGGTTTCTAAAATGATTTCTTGGATATGTATAGGTTCAACTTCTGAAAAGAGATAGAATATAAACTCCTTTCTATCCTTCCGATTGAGTTCCTTGTATAGTTCCCCAAAGGCGGATATATTTCCGTTGAGGTAAACCGATACCATATACTCGAAGATGTTGTCCACTTCGTAGTATCTGCATTGTTGTGCGACTGTCTTGCTTCTTCTTTTCATATATCTGTCTGTTTAAGAAATGAGTATCCAAAGTATTGTCCCGATGATGAGGGCATAAACCAAGATGTACACTGCGATTGCCAAAGTGATGGTAAGGAGTAGCCGAATGAGGAATTTCCCTGCACATATCCCTACCAGCCAAAGCCAGACGCTTCCGCCCCAAAGGAGAGAGCCTGCGAGTGCAAAAGCCACCCAAATTGATATTTTGTATCTCAGTTTCATCTTGTCTGATTTTTTGATTTTATGCGGATTCCAGAGGTGAGGAAGTTGAGTTTCCATTTTTCATTTTCTCTATCCTCGTGTTTCCGACATTTTTTTTATGCGTCTTTCCGTCGGGTCGGTCGTTTTCGTTTCAGGGGCTTAAAAAGGTAGGGCTTAGGACAAACAAGGTTTTACGGCGAGAATACTACCTGCAATGAAATGGAAGTGTGGAGATTGTCGTCTAAACGGCTTGCCGCCCCGACCTTTTTTGTCCGTGGAAGCCTGGAACTACCTTTGCCGCTGACAACGAACAACCGATCCCGATGCGAATACATGGAGTAGAATGTGGAGAGGAACACCTGAGAGGGCAGAGCGAAAAAAATGAAAGGCAGCCTTCACAAGAAAGACTGCCATAATCGTGAGTAATAAGACGAAAAGAATGAAAACTATTGTCTGAACAGACAACTATTAGAAAAGAAAAACGGAGAAAGTTTCGTCTTTCTCCGTAGATAGTATTACCTTTGCAACAGGTTATTCGAGTTATGCAAAGCGTTGTGTGTCATTGCAGAAGATAGGTCGCTAAATCATTACCTGCTGAAAATCATAACTCACAAGGCTGTTCATAGCCAATTACTTAGACCTAAATGATAGATTTTCAATGAAAACACCTTTCTATTTTTATGATCTGACACTCTTGGAGAGGACGCTTTCCGCGCTCGCCCGGAGTGCAGGAAGGCACGATGTTGCCATTCACTATGCGCTCAAGGCGAACAATCATCCTCGTATTTTGCAGACGATTGGTGCTGCCGGCTTCGGGGCGGACTGTGTGAGCGGATGGGAGATAGAAGCGGCTATCGAGGCAGGCTTTCCCGCTTCCGATATTTTTTTTGCCGGAGTAGGCAAAAGCGATGAAGAGATTTTGCTTGCTTTAGAGGCGCGGATAGGTGCTTTCGTAGTAGAGAGTGTGCCCGAATTGCTGAACATCGAACGATTGGCCGGATCGAAGAACGACATCGCTCCGATATTGCTTCGGCTCAATCCGGAGGTCGATGCGCATACGCACAGCCATATAACGACAGGATTGGCAGAAAACAAATTCGGTCTTTTGCCCGAAGATGCGTTTGCACTGATGCCCCACCTTTTACAGTCCGGATCGCTGGTATGGAGAGGATTGCACTTCCATATTGGATCGCAGATACGGTCAGCCAAGGTTTTTGAGGAGCTATGCGAAAAGACCAATCGCATCCTTGCTTCTTTCCGTACGGCCGGCTATTCCCCTGACATTATAGATATGGGAGGCGGGCTTGGTATCAATTATGACGAGCCGGAGGCCGAACCGATACCTGATTTTGCCACTTATATCGAGCGGTATCGACGGATGATAGAGACCGGTGAGGCTCGGCTGCATATCGAACCCGGGCGTTCGGTGGTGGCACAATGCGGCAGTCTGATTACTCAAGTGCTGTACATCAAAGAAGGAAAGGCAAAAAAGTTTGCCATAGTGGATGCCGGTATGACCGACCTCGTCCGTCCGGCTTTGTATGAGGCGCATCACCAAATCCGGTTGGTGCAACCCGGAGAATGGACGATGCGTGCGACTTCTCCCTCAGCGGCTCTGACAGAGAAATACGATGTTGTCGGCCCTATCTGCGAATCCAGCGATGTATTCGAGCGTGAATTGCTCATGCCCGAACTCAAACGCGGCGATTATCTGGCTATTCGTTCGGCCGGAGCATATGGAGCCGTGATGGCTTCTTCCTATAATATGCGTCCGCTACCGGGAAGTCTTTTCTCAGATGAGCAATAACGGATCACCCCCGCGTCTCAAAGCTTGGCTCGCTTTGCTACGGCCTCATACCCTGCCGGCATCTGTCAGTCCTGTCGTTGTAGCCATTGCTTATGCTATAGCTGACGGCAATTTTCGCTGGCCACAGGCCGCTTTGGCTTTGATCGTAGCGGTGTCTGCCCAAACGGTCAGCAATATAGCCAACGATTGGTTCGATTATAAGAAGGGTGCGGATACCGATCAGCGTGTAGGCTTTGAAAGTGGGATCTCCAAAGGTTGGTTGTCGGAGCGACAGGTTCTCGCAGCTCTTTTCTCTTTTCTTTTTCTGCTCGGCCTTAGCGGTTTTCTGCTTTGCGCCATTAGCAACTGGTGGTTGCTGGTCGTGGGAGTCGTTGTAGCCATTGGAGCTTTGTCGTATAGTGCCGGTCCTTATCCTTTGGCCTATCATGGGTTGGGCGAAATCGCAGTCTTCATTTTTTTCGGTCTGATCCCTGTCCTCTTCACCTATTACGTTCAGGCCGAAAGTTTCCCCTCCGATCTTTGGCATTTGGGCGCGGCGATGGGATTTGCCGGAGTCAATATCCTCATCGTGAACAACTATCGGGACTATGAAGAAGACCGCAAGAGTGGCAAGCGTACGATCCTCGTAAAGAAAGGACGCGACCTCGGTCCGAAACTCTATCTCGCCTGCGGTCTGCTTTCCATGATGGTGCTTTATCCTTTCTTTTCGGCCGGTGGTTTGCTGCTTCTGCTGCTTTATCTTGCTTTTTTCATGACCAATTACCGCCGTCTTCTTCGAGAGGAGGGTACGGCGTTGAACGCGCTTCTTGTCCGTACGGCAAAGGCTCTTTCCCTGCTGGCTTTCGTTGCGATAGCCATGCTTTTCCTTGCTCGATAAATAAATCTGCGAAATTTTCGTAGAAAAGGCTTGTATTCTTACGAATAATTCGTAAGTTTGCAATGTAACAATACATTAGCAAAAAAAAAGTATGCCGAAAGAGATCGAACGACTGACTACGATAGAGGAAGATACGATGAATATCATCTGGCAACTGGGGACATGCAACATTCGTCAGGTACTGGCCGAAGTGCCGGAGCCTAAACCTCCTTACACGACCCTTGCGTCGGTATTCAAAAATCTGGAACGCAAACACTATATCAAACCTTTTCGCGAGGGAAAAACCTACCATTATCGTATCTGTATCTCCCGCGAAGAGTATGCTACACGAACCATGCACCGCATGGTGGACAACTACTTCACGGGCAGCTATAAGCATCTGGTACAGTTTTTTGCCGCCGGTAGCGATATTTCCGTGAAGGATCTGCGCGAAGTGATCGATATGATCGAAAAAGGAGAGGAAAGCGAGTAGGGGATTTGATTCATTCAAACTATTAGTACGTACTATGACATACACCCTTGTTTTATATATGGCAGTGGCTTCTATCGGCCTGGCTCTCTTCTGGATATTCGAGAGGCTGATGATCCATGGCAATACCCACTGTCGTCTTCGTCGTGCCTACTATCTGGGAGGGTTCGTCTCGGTAGTCGTCTTGCCTTTCCTGGGCTATTTCCTTCCCTCTTGGCCGAGCTTATTTATCCAAAACAGGTCGGTCGGGATGGAGATACTCCGTTCCATCGAGATCGTATTGCCCGAGGCTTTGGTCAGAACGGCGGGGGCGGATGCTATTCCTGCTGTCTCGCCTCTCCTTCGGGGCCTGTTCTTGGCTTGGTTACTTGGCATAGGCGTACTGCTGATTCGTTTCGGTATTCGCCTCCGTTCCCTCCTGTGTCTTATTTGCGGTGCCGAACGGGCGGAGATAGAGGGTGTACCCGTTTACTTTGCTCCTCGTGTAAGGATGCCGTTCAGCTTCTGTGGGCGTATTTATCTTCCGACCGATCTGCGGTCATACCCTTCTGTGAGAAATGTTCTTATCCATGAACAAGAACATACCCGAGCAACGCACTTTGTCGATCTTTTGATCGCCGAAGTGGCATGCATGCTGTTTTGGTTCAATCCGTTTGCTTGGGCTTTGAAGCGCGATATGCAGCGCAATTTGGAGTTTTTGGCCGATCGGGCTGTGCTCCTCAGAGGCGTGAGCAGACGCGAATATCAATATGAATTGTTGGGATTTACGCTGGAGGTCGCGGCCGGACCTCTGTGTAGTTCTTACAATATAAACGACTTAAAAGAAAGAATCAGAATGATGAACAAAACGAAATCCAATCGTGCGGCCGGAGCCAAGTATCTTGTCGCACTCCCGTTGGCTGCCCTTATGCTTCTGAGCGGTAAATGGCTGTGGGCGGGCAATGCCGTATCCGAAGTCCGGGAAGTAGTAGCAACCGTTGCGAGCGATCCCGCCCCCTTGTCTGATGCTCCTGACATCTCCCTGCAGCAGGACGAGGATCCTGTGTGTTCCGAGCTAGATACTCCACCATCTTTCCCCGGGGGAATATCCAAGCTGATGCACTTTCTGAGTAAGAACTTAAAATATCCGGAGCAATCTGCAAAGAACGGCATCGAAGGTAAAGTCGTGGTCTCGTTTGTTGTCGAAAAAGACGGCAGACTGACTAACATACAAATAGAAAAAAGCGTAGCACCCGAATTGGACGCAGAAGCCATAAGGGTGATTTCGGCCATGCCGAAGTGGAATCCCGGCAAACAGAAAGGCAAGACAGTGCGTACGAGCGTAGCCCAACCAGTCAGATTCCGCCTGAAATAAGCTCTTAGAAACTCTCAGAAAACATAGCTCTATCCAATCGTGCCCTAAGCCGAATAAGGTTTAGGGCATTGTTGTGATCGGTCGAATTTTACCACCCTTGCGGAGATAAAAAGACCGATGGCTCCGAGAGTTTTATTTGTGGTGCCAAAAGATTGTGATCCGTGGTTCTGAAAAACGTGGCGCGGGAAAATTTTGCTTTTGGTTTGAGAAGTGAAATTTTTGCGAGCCAAAAGAATAATTTTTTGGCTCGAGTTTCTCGAAATTCACGAACCATGTTTTGTCCATTTATGGTTCGTGTTTTTGTCGAAGAGGAAGGTGCCCGATTCCTTTTTTCGGCGGTTCGAGTTTGTTGGCATCGGGATGCGAGTATGCGTATGCCGAATGGTGTGCCGATTAGTAAGGGGGCACAAGTGTCATTCGCACCGGCATAGCTTCGTCCACTCCTGCTATGCCGGAAATCAAGCCTAATCAAAGGGTTTCTAAGGCTCTATATCTTTTGACGTTGTTAGGCTTCCGTCTCGGATCGTGCTATACGTCCGATGGTTTCTAAGGCTCTATATCTTTTGACGTTGTTGGCCAGAGTGTACTTTTGCCTAAGAAACAATGATCTCGACTCTGCACAGGATGAGAGTGCTCGCAATGGCTTCTAAAGTACTGACTTGCTGCCACTTATAGTTGGCAAACAGTGTAAAAACTTTCTTTCGATAAAGACCTGCGGAATATGGGTGCAAAAGGTCGGAAAAAACTCTGTGGA
>PVMJ01000069.1_pt1 | contig 26993 bp, 17 predicted proteins | sample 1853361 | NCBI WGS metagenome assembly PVMJ01 (sample SAMN08533506, study PRJNA380276) | Synthetic metagenome, whole genome shotgun sequencing project. | isolation source: mock microbial community containing genomic DNA from 20 ATCC strains | collected 2017 | reverse complement strand
CTTACGTCGAACTGACGTAAGAAAATGAATGAACAAAAGTGCCTGCTTATTGCGCAAAGGTCCCATTTATTCGTACTTGTTTGATAACCGAGCGTAGCAATCGTTAGGTTTATAAGTGTGTTAACTGTTCAAATGCGATTGCCCTGTTCTCGGATATTAAAAGAATACCTTTGGTATTACAAACAGATTCTCCAGCCTTATAAAAATTGTTTTCCTCAATTATACTGTATGGGCGATTTAGAAACAAAAAACCTTTTTATCCACAAAAAAGAAAGTTGCTTCCACTGGTCTCTCGACATGGAAGCAACCTCCTTTACCGTTTTCTTTATACAGATTTCTTACCGCTTACTTGGCTTTTTCCAGCTCAACGGTGAAGTGACGCATGATCGGATTCTCATATGTAATCACATAGCCACGTGTAATGCTTTCGCGACGGTCGTATACATTCTTTACCGCAGCAGCGATAACATCCATGTGGTTGTTCGTATAAGTACGACGCGGAATAGCCAGACGCAGGAGCTCGAGACGCGGATAGCGGTTCTCCTTCGTCACGGGATCACGGTCTGCAAGGATAGAACCGATCTCAACACCACGGATGCCGGCTTCCAAATATAGTTCAACGCCCAAAGTCTGAGCGATGAACTCTTCTTTCGGCACATTTGTAAGGATCTTCTTAGCATCAAGGAAAATGGCGTGTCCGCCGGCAGGACGCTGGTAGGGAATACCATATTCGTCCAACTTTTTGCCCAGATATTCCACCTGTTTGATACGAGTCTCAAGCGTATCGAAGTCGGTACCTTCGTCCAGGCCTTGTGCCAGAGCATTCATATCACGACCGCTCATACCACCGTAAGTAATAAAGCCTTCGTTCATGATACAGAACATCTGGCAACGCTTGAAGAGCTCTTCATCCTTGAATGCCACGAAACCACCCATATTCACGATAGCGTCTTTCTTGCTGGACATGGTCATCATATCGGCATACGAATAGATTTCCTTCACGATTTCCTTGATGCTCTTATTTTCATAGCCGGCTTCGCGGGTCTTGATGAAGTAGGCATTTTCAGCAAAGCGTGCAGAGTCGATCAGCAGGCGAATACCATAACGATGTGTCAGCTCGCTCACTTCACGTATATTCTTCATAGAAACAGGCTGCCCTCCGGCTGTGTTGTTCGTGATCGTGAGCACTACGCAAGGGATCTTTTCCTTAGGAGTCTCTTTCAGTATTTTCTCTAACTTGTTCAGATCCATATTGCCCTTGAACGGAAGCTCGATCTGCGTATCGGCAGCTTCGTCGATGGTGCAGTCAGGGGCAAATGCGCGACGGTATTCAATATGCCCTTTAGTCGTGTCGAAGTGAGAGTTGCCGGGCAGTACATCGCCTTCTTTCACGATAGTGGAGAAAAGTACATTTTCGGCAGCACGACCCTGATGAGTGGGGAGGAAGTAGTCGAAGCCCAGAATGTCGTGAATGGCATTCTTCATATTATAGTATGAGCGTGCACCTGCATAGCTCTCATCGCCGAGCATCATGGCAGACCATTGGCGGTCGCTCATAGCACCTGTGCCGGAATCAGTGAGCAAATCGATAAATACATAGTCGCTCTTGAGGAGGAAGAGATTGTAATGGGCTTCCTTGATCCACTGCTCGCGTTCTTCACGCGTACTCTTGCGGATAGACTCTACCATTTTAATGCGGTAGGATTCTGAAAAAGGTAATTCCATAGGATTGTAACTGTGATTTTGAAGTTAGTTTTTTCCTGTTATGTTTTAATTGGGCGGCAAGTTAGTCATTTTTTACCGGAGGAGGTTCCTTTTTCCGCTAAATGCGCATAGTGCGGATTCCAGTCTTAAGAGCAACGATTTGATAAATTCAGGATGAAAAGCTCGAAAGATCTTTCGAAATAAAGTTTTCTCAGACGTTTTATCCGGATCGGCCTCACATCTTTCTAATGACCGATTCGGAGTAAAAGACTGCTATTTGAAGACCAGGTAGCACCAAACCGGAAAGTGATCCGAAGCATGGACCGACTTGTCTACCGTACAGTTATATGCCAGAAAACCTGAAGAATAGAGGATATGATCGATACGTACCTTGAAAGCCCCCTGATTAAAAGTAAAGCCCGGGCCACGCCCCGTATCGGAATACGCATCTTTCAGGCCCGATGCTATTTTATGGCGAGCATATGATATGGGGGTATCGTTAAAGTCACCGCATACGATCACGTGCTCAGATTCCGAGCACCGGATATAATGGCTCACTGAATCAGCCTGAACGGCACGCAGAGCATAGGCCGGCCCCATCTTGGCCGTCATCATCCGACTGAGAGCCGCTGCCTCCCCTTCCCGCACCATTTTCAGATATTCCGTCCCATCTGCCATTGTCAGGCGGAAACTTTCCAAGTGATTGTTCACGACAAGGACTTTTCGCCCCTGTATATCAACGGTGTAGGCTGTGGAGCCATTGAATGCGGACTCGTATGGGATGCGGTGCACATCGAGAATGGGATATTTGGACAGAAGCATAAGGCCGCTGCCTTTTCTATCTTCTCGAGCATGCGACAGTTCCATGTAGCGATATTCGGGAAGATATTTCTTGAAAGTACGTAGCCCCACATAGCGAGAGTTGCTTTTCCGACTCAGTACTGCCTCCTGCAAGCATACGATATCGGCTCCACTTCCTTTGATATATTTGAGAATAGGATTCGGATCCTCAGAATTGTGAGCACGAAAATCGAATCCCTTGACGTTATAGGTCATCACCTTGATACGCGACTGCGGAATCGAGGACTCTTTTACCTTTCGATGCAGCGGTATATAAGTGTCGATGGTGCCCCATGTGAAAAGCAACAAAAGGGCATTTCCTATAAACCAAACAATCTTGCCTCGCAGTACCCAATATATAACCATCCCGACCTGAGCAGCAAGGAAGAACGGGAAAGCCAAACCGAAGAAAGCAGATATCGTAATTGTTGCCGGAGATATGAATGGCGACAAGGCAGCCAAGAGATAACAGGACGTAATCCCCAGATTGATAATTACCGAAACAGAATGGAGCAATGTTCCAATTCTGCCCCTTGCTTTCTTCTTCTTTTTTTCACTCATCTCTTGCAGACGACTCATAAACGCTTGCTTTGGTCGAAGAGATGACGCTTCTCTTCGGCAGTCAATGATGCATATCCCGATATACGAATTTTATCGAGGATCTCATCGATGGAAGTCTTTGTTTCTCGTATTTTGGGATCCGTTCCACTCTTTTTAGCAGCCGGATTGGCCGTTCTTCCTACTCGAAAACGAGGCTTCGAGCATACTTTTCTTCGGCCGGAGAGCGAGCTGAAAAAGTCGGTCATGCGATCGAGCAGTCGCTGAAACCAAACCGTGATGTCCTTGCCTCGGGCCAATGAAAGGGCAAACCAGACTCCGAAAGCCGCTCCTCCGATATGTGCCACGTGACCACCGAAGTTATCCCCCGTCAATAGCAATACATCCAATACAAAAAGGATGAGAGCCAATGTCGTCAGCTTGATCCGACCTATGAATAACAGATTCACTCGCTCCCAGCGAGCATAAAAAGCCACTCCGAAGACAATGGCCATCACGCTGGCAGAAGCTCCGATCAGGGGAAAATGAGACAAACCCAATGAAAAGGCGTCAGCGAGCAAGACTGCCAATACATAGAGGAATCCTCCGGCCAATCCGCCAAGCAGATAGACACTGACCAGCCTTCTGGGATTCTGATAGCGCAGGAAAAGCTGTCCGAACCAATAGAGCCACAGCATATTGAAGAAAAGATGCCATAGATCCGAGTGCAGCCATATGTACGTGAATAGCGTCCACGGATGTCTCGAAAAGGTATATAAATCGGGAGCCAACCAAAGCCACCGCTCCACGATATACGGATCGGCACCCAAAAGAGACAGAAAGGCATGCAAAAGCCAAACGAACAAGGAGATCAAGACCGTGAATACCATCAAACGAGTATTCATATCAGCCAATCTCAGGCGTTGGCGCAGTTCTCTAATTGTAAGGTCCATCGATCTCTCCTTTCCTGCGCCAGAGGAGAATGAGTATAATACCTCCTATCATACCACCCAAATGAGCAAAGTGAGCGATGTTGCTACCACCTGCCATCGGTGCAACACCAAGGAACAGCTCTACAAGGCCGTATATAATAACAAACCACTTGGCTTTGATGGGAATGGGGATAAAGAAAAGGTAGATCTCACCATTGGGGAAGAGCATCCCGAAGGCCAATAGCAACCCGAATACGGCTCCGGAGGCACCGACCGTCGTTGGCAAATTGAGGAAAGCACTCTTGAGCATCTCCGTACCCTCCGGAAAGCGAACAAACTCGGCCGGACTGTTCACGATGGGCATCAGATCCACAGCCCATACGATCTGCTGTGCCAATGCAGCCGTAAGACCACAAATAACATAGAAGATGAGGAAACGCTTCGCCCCCCAAAACTGCTCTATCAGCCGTCCGAACATCCATAGGGAAAACATATTGAAGAAGAGATGCGAGAGGCCATCATGTAAGAACATATAGGAAACGAACTGTATGGGATTGAAACTGTCTGCCTGAAAATAATGCAGCCCCATGGTATCGTTCAGATCGATATTGAATCGTGCCTCAAGTACGTAAGTCGCGAACAGGAATATCGCATTGATGATGATCAGGTTCTGCGTTACGGGTGGAGCAAACTGATAATTCCTTTCTCTAAAGCTATTCATATTATGGATTGTTCTTGTTTTCTATTTCAATACCAAGTATTCGTGATGGGACGATTGCTCTGCTGATACTTCAGATCTTGCAAGAGTGAACTCTTCACCGATATGACGAAATTATAGGACTTGTATGCTCCTATAGGGATGAAACTGGCCGAGATAGCCCAGCAGTGCATGTCGCGAGTGACGTTGCAGGTAAGCGATGTTATTTTCTTCAAGTCGAAATTGTAGTTCGCATTGAATCCGAAGCTCCAGTTCGGTGTAGGCTGGATATTGCCGCGAAAGCTCAGATTCTGCGTTACCCGATAGTAGTGCTCCATCTTATTGACATTGTACCTATTGTAGTCGGTAGCAATATTCCAACTATAATCGAAGGACAGGCTCCATGGGATCGAATATGCGAAGTAACCATCCTGATCCACTGCTCCGCCCTGACGGTTGCGCTCGAGGAGCGACCCCCCACTTTCATTTTGCGGTCTTCCTCCCTCAAGTATATCGGCAGCATCGTCTCCTTCAAGAGGTGTAGCCCCTGTGTTTTTCTTTTCATCTCTCCGCTCCTTTTTGCCACTGAAAAGAGCTATCAATCCGCTGAGCGACTCTTTGTTGAGCGTATAGCTGAAAGAAGTACCCGTACTGATCAGGCGTGCCAATCCCTTGCCGTTAAAAATACGCAGGTCGTTGCTCTTATAGGGAATGATCTTCCCATCTTCTCCCTCATAATACTTCGTCAAATAGGGATCGAACAGACCGGACAAGCGCAAGGTAAAGCTCTTGGAGAGGCGAAGTGCCAGCGAAGCCGAGATATTGCTCCATCGGATAGAATCGGCAAACATATTATAGGATGTAGACCATGTGAACTGATCTATCAGGCTGATCTTCTTGATCCCTGTCGAATCCGATTTGGATTTGATCTTGGCCTCTAAGTTGTTGTCAAAAGAGAAATTGACAGATCCTGCATTGCCCATGGAGGGAGCACCGAATATCTGCTCGGAATAAGGAGAGTAGAGTAGCGTATGCAGCTTGCCGTTCTGATCCGTATGCTCGAGATGCTCCCAAAAACCATATCGGCGTTTCGTGAAGTCCGGCATATAGGAGAAACTGACAGTAGGCGTGAAGCGATGACGGATCATAATGAGATTGCCTCCGAAGGAAAAAGGTTTCCAAGGCTTGAACATACCGTACAGTGTGGTAGATAAGCCTGCCGACAGGCTGTAATCGTACAGTCTGCGGAATTTATAGGTCGTGTCCGAAGGCAGAAATGTTTTCTTATCCTCATTCCACGACTTCCGTATGCCTTTCGTATACCACCACTCATTGTAGTTAACCCCCATAGTCAGATTGATATAATCCAACAAAGGGACAGTCAAACTGATCGGTACGGAATGACGCATACCATTCTTCCAATCGCGCACGAGATTGCTCTGGAGCAAATCTTTCTCTTTTGTCAAGATACTATTGCGAAGCTGACCGGAATAGCCCACACTCAACTTCTCGTACCATCGCTCCGGTCCTACACGGGTCTTCCGCTTGAAAGGATAACGCGTGGACATATTAATCGAAAGATTCGGCAAGGTAAGGCTCACCGTCGTATCGCGCATGTTCTGGCTGATATCCATGCTACCCGTAATCGAAAAAGGAGTACCCGGAAACTTGCGCGAATAGCTCACGGCCGAACTTCGTGTCGTAGCAGTACGGGCATTGACATCATAGGTGGTATTCAGCGAATTCTGGAAATAGCTTCCGGTGGCAAAATTGACATTGGCCGACAGCGTTTGCAAAGGATTGGCCTTCTGATCCTGACTGTGTGTCCATCGGATATTCAGACTGGTGGTCTTGCTGTAGTCTCCGGGCACATATTTGTCTCCGGACTTCGATACCAGATAATTGGCTTCGAACGAACCGTTGTACTTATACCTCTTCTTATATTTCGATTGGGCTGAAATGCCCCATGACCCTTTGGAAAAGATCTCCCCACGCAATGCCAAATCGATATAGTCGCTGAAGGCAAAATAATATCCACCATTCCTCAAATAAAATCCATAGCGATTGTCCTCTCCGTACGTGGGCATCAATATACCGGACGAGTATTTGTTGGAAAAGGGAAAATAGCCGAAAGGAAGACCTATCGGCAGCGGCATATCGGCGATAACCAGATTGACCGGACCGGTGACGATGTCTTTCTCCAGATGCACCTTTGCCTTGGAAAGATTGATATAGAAGTGAGGATGATCGTGATTGTCGCAGGTCGTATAACGCCCTCCTTGCATAAACATGATATTGTCGGGCATCTTCTTGGTCTTACCGGCAGTCAGATAGCCTTCGCCCTGCTGCGTGATCACTCCGCTGATAATCCCCTTCTCCGTGCGGAAGTTGTAGGTAAAGTTCTTGGCTTCGAACGACTGCTCTCCATCCTTGAAAACAGGAAAGGCCATCGGATAACCGGCCGTATCGAGGACATAGCGAGTATAAACCGTACTGCTGTCGGTATTGAGATACATGAAGTTTGCCTCCAAGCGACTCTTTTGATAGCTCACATAGCTCTTGCCGAAAAGATAGGCACGATTCTGTCCGAGCAAAACGATGGAGTCGGTAGCTTCGTACTCCACTATATCTTCCAATTCGAATTCATCGTCATACACGCTATCCTGCTGCATCGATCCGGTGGAATTGGCAGGAAGGGAATCTCGAAAGGCACTGTCAGGGATAGGTTTTGCGAGAGGCACCGTGTCTTTCGCTGTAGAATCAGACAGCGCAGCATGCCGACGGTGGTGCAATCCGACTGCTCCGGCCATAGGACGTTCCGCAGCGACCAAAGTAGCACAGAGCAATCTGACAAGGATTACGGGTAATAACCATGAAAGTCTGGAACAGAGATCGGATACTCTCATTCGGATTCATTCATACTCACAGGTGAGCAAAGGTAAAAAAGAAGTTGTAATACACGATGAGGTTGTACAGGCTGCCCCAGGGCCGACGTATTAAATTGGTTTGCGGCTTCATTTGAGAAGTTTCTTCTGAATACGAGGGATTGAGGACTTCATATTGGCCTTTAAGAGGGAAACGATATGTTGCCGGCGGTAACGTCGTTGGACGTCTCAAAGGGGGACTCATTAAAGGGGAGTAACTTTCCACTAGTGGAAACTTCTTTTTCCACTAGTGGAAAGTTTATTTTCCACCGGTGGAAAACCGGCGTGTACCAAATAGTCGCCTGACACAGAAATAAAAAGAATGAACAAAAGTGCCTGCTTATTGTGCAAAGGTCCCGAATAATAGAAGAAAGAGGCTAAGGATACAGTATAAATTTTCAAATGAAATAACCCCGGGGTTACATCAGATTTGAGTAGGGAGATATTGATATGGTTAGTCAGGGAGAACAAGCTTTCGTTTCGCTGTGATCATATCTATTTGAATACGATAGATAGCGGTATGTGGCATGCCGCTTTCAACGGCCTTATCGAACAAATCCATTTTCTCTGGCGTGTACTTCTCGCATATCAATCGTAAGGCATGCACGCACTCCTCATGATCTGCTACACGAATGACTCGCCCCTTGACTATAGCACTCTCGAAATCGGTGGTGAAAATTCGACTCAGCATAGAGCCGGATAAGCGGGAGTCTCCCTCTTGTAGCGATTCCAGTACTTCCGGAGTATATACATCGGGTACCTCCACTCGGCCTACAAATACAATGGTGGCCGAAGGCTCATGGGTGAATAATTCGACTTTGTGTCCGGCACGTGCCGAATGAAAATACAAATTCTCCCCATCGCGCACGATGGAAAGAGGCAAAGCATAGGGTGCACCGTCCGAATCCACGACAGAAAGGACACCGTAGGCTGCCCGATCAATTACCTCCAAACCGAATTCTCGGCTCATTTCTCGATCTTTACGCCGCATGATGAATTTCCTGAAATCAAGGGTTATACTTTTTGAAACGGCGAAATATATGGTAAAAATGTCGACAAAATGATGACATTTGCAATAAAGATGGAGCAGTGTCAAAATTCTTTTGGAGCACAAAGGTGCTAAAACAGAGTCTGAAAGGAACGTACTGAAGTACGTGACTGAAGCCGAATGTCGCAGGCAACGCAGCAAATTGCTCATTATGACACGCCGTCAAAACAAAAACATCAGATCATAATGTGTAGGAGACAAATCTATGGAAACAAAACAATCTCACGCCCACGCCTGTTGCTCGGAACACAAACATGAACATGAGGCACATCATCACGGGCATCATCACCACCATCACCATCATGGCGAAAGTGGAAGCAATTTGCTTTTTGCTTTCGCTATGAACCTCTTCTTTGCTATCGTAGAATTGGTAGGCGGTATTTTCACCGGAAGTGTAGCCATCCTGTCAGATGCCTTACATGATTTCGGTGATTCCATTTCGCTCGGCATTGCCTGGCGACTGCAGAAACTATCGGAAAAGGGTCGCGACAGATCTTTCAGTTATGGCTACAAACGCTTCTCTCTGCTCGGTGCACTGCTTATTTCAATCATTCTTCTGGTAGGATCCGTTTTTGTCATCATTGCAGCCGTACAACGTTTCTCCATGCCGGGAGAGCCCAAAGCAGGAGGGATGCTTATTCTGGCCATATTCGGATTGGTAGTCAATGGCTTGGCCGCACTCAGACTAAAAGGAAGCTCTTCGCTGAACGAACGTGCCGTGATGCTACACCTTCTGGAAGATGTGCTCGGATGGGCAGCCGTGCTTGTAGTCAGCATCGTTATGCTCTTTGTCAATGCCCCGATCCTCGACCCGATACTTTCTCTATGTATCACGGCATGGATCCTGTACAATGTGTATGGCAACCTGCGTGAGACCTTCAAAGTCTTGCTGCAAGGAGTACCCGATGGGATAGACTTAGAGGGATTAAAGACGGATATACTCTCTCTGCCACATATACGTAGCATTCACGACATCCACCTATGGACACTCGACGGAGAGTCGCACGTGATGACGATTCACGTTGTGTACTGCCCGGACGATTTCAGTTCGCCCCAAGCTGTATTCGATATGAAAGAATCAGTACGGGAGAAGTGCAGTGCCCACGGAATACGACATGCTACGATAGAATTGGATCCCGAGGGTTGCTCTTGTGGGATGGAGAGCTGCTAACTTTCGATTGCCTTCAAAATCCAATGCCCTACCAGCCGCAGTCCTTTTTCCGAGGGTCTGCGGCTGATATCTTTTCGTTCGATCACCGTTTGCATCCCATATGCTTCTTGATCAGCTATCCATGCAGCGGCTGCCTCCAAAAGATAGCATCCCATATCATACAAAAAGAGGGACGGTACAGGCATAATGTCTTCTTCGTTTAGATGAGAGGAGAGTACAACCTCCAAATCGCCTTCGGGTTGCCCTCCCTCCACATCGTGAAAAACCAAAGAGAGGTCAATCCATGGATCTCCCGATACTATCCACTCGCCTAAAAGCGACGATACGACTTCATACAAAGCATCGGCTTTTTCATTTGTGTAAAGCAAAGCCGGGTAGGCCCCTGCCATACCTAACGCATTGAAGAGTTTCGTCCACGGAAAGTATGTGACAAGATGGCCTATGGAAAGGTTTTCAGCATGGACATTATGCTCTCCGAAAACGATAAGCTCATTGTCTTGCGTATCAGTCATCATTCAGCTTGGCATTAGGCGATATGTACAAGCAGTCTACAGCAAATACAGCGGAGACAGGCTCCGCAAAGCGAGTCTTTCGGTTCGCCGGACTAAGAGCAAAAGAATAAGATAAGCAATTGTGCAGTCAGCACCCTCAAGAACATGGTCAGAGGATAGACCGTGGCGTAGCCTACGGCCGGAGCATCGTGGTTAGTCGTGTTGTTGGCGTATGCCAGGGCAGGTGGGTCTGTAGTACTTCCGGCCAACATTCCCATCAGCGTAAGATAATTGATCTTATATCCTTTGCAAGCGATAAATCCGATGATAAGGAGAGGCAGGAGGGTGATTATAAAACCGTATCCGATCCATGTAAAACCACCTTTGTTTACTATCGTATCGACGAACCCCTCTCCGGCCCCCAATCCTACGCAAGCCAAGAATATGGTGATGCCGATTTCTCTCAACATCAAATTGGCACTGGGAGTCGTATAAGTCACCAGCTTATACCGATAACCGAACCGACTCAATAGAATAGCCACCACCAATGGCCCACCGGCAAGTCCCAGCTTGACGGGCTGAGGAATACCGGGCAAAACGATCGGAAGCGAACCCAAAAGGATACCGAGACCGATGCCGATGAATATGGACATTAGGTTCGGTTCGTTCAGTCGTTTGACAGAATTACCGATCAGTTCTTCCACTTTGGGCATTACCAACTCACTGCCCACTACAGTCAGACGATCGCCCACCTGTAGCGGAAGGGAAGCCAATGCTACCATCTCAACTCCGGCACGGTTCACACGTGTCACATTCATGCCATGCAATTTGCGTAGCTGCAATGAACCGAGGGTCTTTCCATTCAATTCGGACTTCGTAACGATGAATCGGCGGCTCACCAAATGCGACTCGGTAGGTATCCACTGCTTCCTATCCATCTGTATCTCAGTCCCGATTAAGCTGCTAATCACCGCAGCATTTTGCGAATTGGTAATTACGAAAACTCTGTCGTTTTCATTTAGAACCGTATCCGAATGTGCCAGCGAAATACTGTTGGTACGCGAATCCATTGTGCGCGAAATCACGTAGTCATGACCTTTGAGCAGTTGGCGGACTTCTGCTAATGTTTTGGAGAAAACGGCCGGATTTTTTACAACCAGAGAGAGCGCAATAGCCTGATTGTCATCGTTATGTTCCAGACTGTCCATCTTCTCTTTCTCTTTGGCCACACTGATCTTGAAAATAGCTCGTACGATCAGCATGGACGCAATGATCCCCACCACTCCGAGCGGATAAGCCACAGCATAACCGAGTGTGATAGTCGGATCGCCGGTTCCCGTTAGATCATGGAATGTCTGCTCGGCAGCTCCCAGGCCCGGTGTGTTCGTCACGGCACCGGACAGAATTCCTACCATTGTGGACATGGATATGCCTGTCACGAAGTGCAGAATCACCGTTGTCAGTACACCCAGAAAGACGACGCCCATAGCCAGTAGGTTCAAGGTAAGCCCCCCCTTGCGAAGAGAGGAGAAAAAACCCGGGCCCACTTGCATCCCCACCGAGTAAACGAATAGGATCAGTCCGAATTCTTTGAAGAAATGATGTACGTCGGGATGCAGATTCATGCCGAAATGTCCTAAGACTATTCCGACAAAAAGAACGAAAGTAACCCCCAAAGAAATTCCGAAGATCTTTATCTTTCCCAACCAAATCCCTAAGGCAATCGTTACGGCAACCAAGAGAATGGAGTGCCCCACTCCTACACCGAAAAGCAAGTCATTAAGCCATTGCATATTCATCCAAACAGCTTTATAGTTAGTCAAATAGTATGCGACTTCTTCACTTGGCTCAAGACTTTTCCTATGACAAGAAAATGAAGCCGAAGGGCGACATGTCGCATATTTTCATGTGGTTTTATCAATTTATAAATTCTAACGGAAACCAAAGTCTCGTTCGAAACCCCACAAAAATAGTACTTATTTAGGTCGTGACATCCGAAAAACAATAAGATTTCATAGTTCGATATGATAATCATACCCCTGTAGATTCGCCGAAGGGAAGCAGAAACTCTATAAAAAAGAATGATAAGATAGAAAATGATAAGACCCTTAGGTCTGCCTTGTACGGAGCTCATCCCGCCAAGACAAGACCATAAGGGTCCGCTCACAATACACTCCAATTCCTGGCAAAAGAATCGGATCGTTTCCGCTGCGTCGGAAACAAAATTTTCCTCGGGGGATTAAAAGGGAAAGAAACGGATCCTTGTGGCAGTAAAGTCGGATTGACCACAAGTACATTCTCTCCCGGCTTTTCCTCGAAGCCGCAGACAAAGACTTTGCAGGTCTTCTGGCTCACCCCATACTTCCGACTCCTTCCCATCCGCACAGAACGGACAGTGGATATAAATGCCGAAAGCTTAACAAGGTTCACAGCAGCGGGACTGCTCGGGATTTTCACCCGATTCCCTTTTAATCATCACCACCGATCCCGATAGGAAAAGGCAGCTCTGAACAAAGTCCGCACAAAGATAGAAAAAATAACACATTTCAGATATAGCAGGATGCATATTCCACAGGGCAATCGCATTTCAGCCACTAACGTACATCTAAAGCTCATGATTGCTACATCCAATTATCAAACAAGTACGAATTAATGGGACCTTTGCACAATAAGCAGGCACTTTTGTTCATTCATTTTATGTGTGTCAGACGACCATTTAGTACACGTCAGTTACCGCCGGCAACATATCGTTTCCCCCTTAAAGGGCAATATGAAGTCCTCAATCCCTCGTATTCAGAAGAAACTCGCTCGAATGAAGCCGCAAAACCGATTTAATGCGTCGGCCCCGGGGCAGCCTGTCAGGACGATCGCGTTTGAAATTTTTTTAGTTTTCAACAACGAAGCGAAATTTGGAATGATTCTAAATAAGCACCTGAAAGGGAACGGATTTTGAAGTCAAAAATATGAAGAAACGAACTTTTTCAGGTCAAAACGTGATTTGTGGGAGACAAGATAACGATCTATATACAAACTTTTTACGATAAATATATAGATCGTTTGCGATTTGTATATAAATCGTTTTCAATTTATATATAGATCGAAACTCATTTGTATATAAATCGAAGACCGAAAAAGGCCCTTTCGGGAGCTGAAATAAAAGAGGCACCCGCACGATTCGTGGCCGAACCGTGCGGGTGCTTATGTCTTTAGGAGAAGTGTTAAGAAGATTTATTCCTACTTATTCGTCATAGGGATATATGCTGTTTGTCCAAATATCGAGATGGCGTGATAGGTTATGGGCGCGAAAGGATCGGCCGGAAAGATCGAGGGTATAAAGGTGTTCGGTGCACATGTCCTGTTATCGTTAAGTCTATTATCCATGTAGTTCTATTCAAGCAATCGGCTCTCTTGGCAGCGGCATCCAACTTCCGACAGAGAGCTTCATCGGGCGACAAATGTAAGAAAATATTCAGTCTCGGGAGATTTGAAAAAATCGGGTCGTTAGCATCAAAATCCGTGCCCCGGGTGGCCTGTATTTTGATGCAGTTGCCTTATTTTGGTTTTGAGCAAGTTCCAAACCTGCTTTCGTTCAAACACACAGGGTGTACCAAAAATAATTTCGACAGACACTCCTCTAATGTTTCTGGATTATCTTTGTACAAAAATTGGGCAGAGATGCCTTTAAGTCGAATCTAAATTGTTATGTCTTATGAGAAAAAGAATTCTACAACTTTTCCTGACCACATTGCTGCTGGCATTAGGCTCCTCTCTCGCCATAGCGCAAATAGTGGTGACCGGTAAGGTGATCGATTCAGAAACGTCCGAACCGCTCATCGGTGTATCCGTAAGCACCGGTCAGGGAGCATCCCTCCGCGGTGTAACCACCGATATGGATGGTGGCTTCCGATTCGAAGTACCGGCCAAGTCTGTCTTGACTTTCCGTTGCGTAGGTTATGCTACCGTAACTCGCTCTATAGGCAGAGGTTCTCAAGAAGACCTCGGTACGATTCTCCTCGATCCCCAGGCCATCGGCTTGGATGAGATTCAGGTAATAGCCTCTGTGGTGCCCAAAGACCGTATGACGCCGGTACCCGTGTCCAATATCCGCGTGGCTGATATTCAGGCAGCATCGTTGAATGTCGAATTTCCCGAACTGGTTAAATCCACTCCCTCTACCTATACGACAAAAGGAAGCGGAGGCTTCGGTGATGGTCGTACCAATGTGCGTGGATTCGACACTTACAACTTCGGTGTACTCATCAACGGAGTTCCTGTCAATGGTATGGAAGACGGGAAAGTATATTGGAGCAATTGGAGTGGTCTGATGAATCAAGCCAGTACCATTCAGATTCAGCGCGGACTCGGAGCCTCCAAGCTCGGTATCAGCTCGGTAGGTGGTACGATGAACATTATCACGAAGACTACGGATGCCAATACCGGAGGTTCGGCTTATGTCGGTATGGGTAATGACGGATTGCACAAAGAATCGTTCTCCATTTCTACGGGTATGAACGACGGTTGGGCTATCACCATTGCAGGCTCCCATATGACGGGTCTGGGTTATGTGAAGGGGCTGAAGGGACGTGCATTCTCTTACTTCTTCAACGTTTCGAAGAAGTTCAATGAACGTCATACCCTCTCTCTCACCGGATTCGGTGCACCGCAATGGCACAATCAACGTTCTTCCAAATATTCTGTAGCCGACTATGACAAATACGGCATCCGTCACAATCAATCCTTCGGCTATCTGCGAGGCGAACTGACTCCTACGGCTTATGCTTACAATACGTACCACAAGCCCCAGTTCTCGCTGAACCACTTCTGGAAGATGGATGAGAATACCTCTCTTTATACCGCAGCCTACGCATCTTTGGCTACCGGTGGAGGTCGTCGCGCTTATGGAAAAAACAGTAAGTGGGTATTGATCAACTACAACACCGGACAACCCTATGAACAAACAAAGGTGACTCCCGATGGACTTATCGACTACGATGCCGTACTGGCTGCCAATGCTGCGGCGAGCAATGGCTCGGAAGCAATTTTTGCCCTTGGTTCCAACTCTCACAAGTGGTTCGGTCTACTCTCTTCATTTAAGAAGAAACTTAATAGTTCGCTGACTTTGACAGCCGGATACGACGGGCGTTACTACCGTGGCGACCACTATGACAAGATCACCGATCTGCTCGGCGGTAGCTACTACATAGAGGATCCCAAGACAAAGCTCGCATACCATACGGAAGGTCAGCAACTGAAAGTGGGTGACATTGTAAATCGAGACTACACAGGCGAAATCATGTGGCAAGGCCTCTTTGCACAGATGGAGCATTCGTCCGAATGGATCGATGCATTCGTATCAGGATCTATCAACTACGAACTCTACCGCAACCACAACTATGGCGGTAGCAAGTCCACCGGCTACCTGCCCGGCGTATCGCCGTGGAAAAGCTTCCTTCCGTGGAGTGGCAAGGCCGGTCTGAGCTACAAGTTCGCACAGGGACACAATGTATTCGCCAATGGCGGTTTCTTCACACGTGCACCGCTCTTTGGCAATGTCTATGCTGCGGGGGCTATCATTCCCAATGACAAAGCCAATATGGAAAAGGTGCTTACAGGAGAGGTCGGTTATGGATTCACGAATCACAAAAACTTCGAGTTCAATATCAACGGATACTATACGAAGTGGATGGATCGCGTGACCTCGAAGAGAATCGGAAACGAGTATGTTTATCTCAATGGCGTTGATGCTGTTCACTGTGGGGTAGAGGCTGAGATCAGCTATCGTCCTATTCGTCAGATCGACCTTCGCGGTATGTTCTCTCTCGGTGACTGGACTTGGCAAAACAATGTAAGCTACACCTCTTACGACGAAGCCGGCAATGAGACAGGGCAGGATATAACCTATATCAAGGGTCTTCATGTCGGAGATGCAGCACAGATGACGGCTGCTGTATCGGCAGACATAGAGCTGTTCAAGGGTTTCCATGTCATAGGTAAGTACAACTTCCTTGGCAAGAACTATGCAGGATTCAACCCCGCAACGCGTAATGCACAGCAGTACGAAGCGGATGGCAAAGAAATCGTGGAATCATGGAAGTTGCCCGATGTAGGTCTGTTCGATCTGTCTGCATCCTACAATTTCAAGCTTGGTTCACTCAGCACCACATTCTATTTCAACATGGACAACGTAGCCGACAAGCGATATGTGAGCGATGCCGACGACAATATCATCGGTAAGAAACACGATGAGGCTTCGGCTCTCGTATGGTACGGTTTCGGCCGCACTTGGTCTACCGGTATTCGTGTAAACTTCTGATCTTACACTGATCCTACTACATAAGACGGACGAAGAGGGTGTGTCAAAATGAAAATTTTGGCTCACCCTCTATATTTTGGGATTCTCCTGAAAGCCGGATTTAATTATAAAGAGGTTGTGTTGAAATTATTTTTCGATTTCCTCTCACTTTTTGTCGAAGCTGTTTGGAATTTGTCGAGGCCTCTGCATGGGGGTTGTCGCATTTGATTTGGCGGTTCGGGAGATTCTTTCTCATAGGCATCGAAATAGCAGGGTGCAGAAGTCGGCTTTTGTTCCTATTTTTGCGACAATGTTGTGTGTGCCGTAAAAACTTGAAAAATGCGAGTGCGATTGTACTTACTAAATAAGATAAGATGCCTTGAAGAAGGATCGGATCAGACGACCAAATGAGAAACGAATAACAGATACAATACAAAATAAGAAGAATAAGAAATGAATAGAATTTGCGAATTATTGGGTATCGAACATCCGATCATATCGGGAGGCATGGTGTGGTGCAGCGGTTGGAAACTGGCTTCTGCTGTGAGCAATTGCGGAGGTTTGGGACTTATTGGTGCCGGATCCATGCATCCGGACAATCTGGAGCATCACATCCGTTCGTGTAAAGCTGCTACAGACAAGCCTTTCGGTGTGAACGTGCCTCTTCTCTATCCGGAAATGGACAAAATCATGGAGATCATCATGAGGGAGCATGTGCCCGTAGTGGTAACGTCAGCCGGTAGTCCAAAGGTGTGGACACCCAAGTTGAAAGCTGCCGGTAGCAAGGTGATACATGTAGTGAGCAGTGCCACATTCGCTCGCAAATCAGAGGCAGCCGGTGTAGATGCCATCGTGGCCGAAGGGTTCGAAGCAGGCGGACATAATGGACGGGAGGAGACTACGACCCTCTGTTTGATACCTGAAGTAGTGGATGCTGTGAACATTCCTGTGGTTGCTGCCGGAGGGATTGCTTCCGGCCGTGCAGTTGCCGCTGCTTTGGCTTTGGGTGCCGATGCCGTACAAGTGGGGACCCGTTTTGCTCTGAGTGAGGAAAGTTCGGCGCATGAAGACTTTAAGGCACATTGCCGCCGGTCGGTGGAGGGAGATACGATGCTTTCGCTCAAGGCTGTATCGCCTACGCGACTGCTGAAGAACAAATTCTATCAGGATGTATTCGCTGCCGAGCAGCGCGGTGCTTCCGTGGAAGAGCTGCGCGAGCTGCTCGGTCGTGGTCGTGCCAAGCAAGGTATTTTCGAAGGCGACCTGCACGAGGGCGAATTGGAGATAGGCCAGGCAGTATCGCAGATAAGTCATGCGGAGACGGTGGCCGAGATCATGGTTGATCTGGTGGATGGATACAAGCGATCATTGGCCGGGATGCCCACTGTGATATGAGCCTGAATCTATCGGGAAACTACTGCCGGAAAGTCTGTCCCCGTTGTGGGAGAGGCTTTCTGTGCGGTCATGATCTTCCCGATATGCGATGCGACTGTAGGACGGTACAACTGCAATCGCATCACTTCGAATTCCTTCGACGACATTATCATGACTGTCTCTGTCTGCCTTGTCTCAGGGAAATAGCAAATGCCTCCGCAGAGGAAATACTCCAAATGCATCGATAAGGAAATGTCCTCGATGGGAGACCGAAAAAGAACCGATTATCACTTTAATAACAATAGTTACAATTACTATGGCAACTCCAGAATTTAAGTATCAGAAGCCTTTCCCTATGGGGGATGATACGACAGAGTATTATTTGCTGACGAAGGAGTATGTGTCCGTGGACAAGTTTGGCGATCATGATGTCCTGAAAGTGGAGCCGGAAGCTCTGCGATTACTTGCGCGGACGGCTTTTCATGACATCGCTTTCTATTTGCGACCGGAGCATCAGCAGCAAGTGGCTCGGATTCTGTCCGATCCGGAAGCCAGCGAAAACGACAAATTCGTGGCTCTGACTTTCCTGCGCAATGCGGAGGTTTCAGCCAAGGGACAGCTCCCTTTCTGCCAAGACACGGGCACGGCCATCATCCTCGGTAAGAAGGGACAGCAGGTCTGGACGGGCGGTCATGACGAAGAGCAGCTCTCGCATGGTGTCTATGATACCTATACACAGGAGAACCTGCGCTATTCGCAGAATGCTCCTTTGGATATGTATAAGGAGGTGAATACGGGGTGCAACCTGCCCGCACAGATCGACCTGATGGCCGTGGACGGCATGGAGTACGACTTTCTCTGCATAGCCAAAGGAGGAGGGTCGGCCAATAAGACGTATCTCTATCAGGAAACGAAAGCACTGCTCAACCCCAAGACGCTGGTGAACTTCCTCGTGGATAAGATGAGTTCTCTCGGTACAGCTGCCTGTCCTCCGTATCACATCGCATTCGTGATAGGCGGAACTTCGGCCGAAACGAACCTCAAGACCGTCAAGCTGGCTTCGGCCAAGTACTACGACAATCTGCCTACTTCGGGCAACGAAGGTGGGCGAGCCTTCCGCGATGTCGAACTGGAAAAAGAAGTCTTGGAAGCTGCCTATCGTCTGGGACTGGGTGCTCAGTTTGGAGGCAAATACTTCGCACATGACGTGCGCATCATCCGCCTGCCCCGACATGGAGCAAGCTGTCCCGTAGGTATGGGCGTCAGTTGTTCGGCAGACCGCAATATCAAGGCAAAGATCAATAAAGACGGTATCTGGATCGAAAAGATGGAGACCAATCCCACACGCCTCATCCCTGAATCCATGCGTGAGGGTACAGAGGGTACGGTGGTCAAGGTCGATCTGAATCGTCCGATGCCTGAGATTCTGAAAGAGCTGTCGCAGTATCCTGTTTCCACCCGTTTGTCTCTCAGTGGTACGATTATCGTGGGGCGTGATATTGCTCACGCCAAACTAAAAGAACGTATCGACCGTGGCGAGGGTTTGCCCGACTATGTCAAGAATCATCCCATCTACTACGCCGGTCCGGCCAAGACCCCGAAGGGGATGCCGAGCGGTTCGTTCGGGCCTACGACAGCGGGCCGTATGGATAGCTATGTGGATCTCTTCCAATCGCATGGAGGCAGTATGGTGATGATAGCCAAAGGCAACCGCTCTCAGCAAGTGACGGATGCGTGTAAGAAGTACGGCGGATTCTACCTCGGCAGTGTTGGAGGCCCTGCAGCCATTCTGGCTCAGGACAGCATTAAGAAAGTGGAGTGTCTGGAATATCCCGAGCTGGGTATGGAGGCTATTTGGAAGATCGAAGTGGAGGACTTCCCGGCCTTTATTCTGGTAGATGACAAGGGCAATGATTTCTTTACTCAGATAAGAGAGAAGTGTAAGGGTTGTGCCTTGCATTGATATTGTACGTTTTTTTTCACTGAAAGCATCGTGAGGCTATGTCGCGAGAGTTCGCTCTCCGGCATAGCCTCTGCTGCTTCTTTTTAGTTTACCTTTGTTTCCTAAGCAAACAGGCTCGGCTCATGGAAACGAAATACATCGTATCTGCACTCAAATATCGCCCCGATTCTTTTGCCTCGATGGTCGGTCAGGAGGCATTGTCCGCTACACTCAAAAGCTCCATCGTACAGCAAAAGACAGCTCACGCCTATCTCTTTTGTGGCCCGCGTGGGGTGGGAAAGACCTCTTGTGCACGCATCTTCGCCCGTGCCATCAACTGTCTGGAGCGGTTGCCGGATGGAGAAGCTTGTGGGCGATGCGAGTCGTGCAAGGCTTTCGATGAGCAGCGATCCATGAATATATATGAACTGGATGCCGCTTCGAACAATTCGGTAGATGATATTCGTCTCTTGATAGAGCAGGCCAATGTGCCGCCACAGATCGGAAAATACAAGATCTACATCATCGACGAGGTACACATGCTCTCGCAGCAAGCCTTCAATGCTTTCCTGAAGACTCTCGAAGAACCGCCTTCTTATGTGATCTTTATATTGGCTACCACAGAGAAGCACAAGATCCTGCCCACTATTCTCTCGCGCTGTCAGATATTCGACTTCAAACGAATACCACCGGCCCGAATAGAGCAACATTTGCGCTACGTAGCAGACAGCGAGGGGATAAAAGCCGAAGCAGAAGCTTTGGCTATAATAGCGACAAAAGCCGATGGAGGGATGCGCGATGCTCTTTCGCTCTTCGACCGCATTGCCCGTTTTTCGGAAGGCAATATTACCTATGCCAATACGATAGAGAATCTGAATATCCTCGACTACGATTATTATTTCCGTCTGACGGATTTCTTTTTACAGGGGGATTACCGATCCGTATTGATCGTGTTGGACGAATTGCTTGCCAAGGGATTCGACGGACAGGTGATCGTGAGCGGATTGGCTTCTTTCTTCCGCGATTTGATGATGGCTCAGGACGCTTCTACCTTGCCGCTGTTGGAGCAGTCCGAAGTAGTCATACAGCGATATGTGGATATGGCAGCACGTTGCCCGACTTCTTTCTTATACCAATCGCTCAAGATACTGAATGCCTGTGACCAGCAGTATCGCCAGAGCAATGGCAAGCGTCTGTTGTTGGAGTTGTCGCTGATGAATATCGCGGCTTTATTTAGCAAGGGACTGACTGCTCCGCCTCCGACCCATGGAGCACAGCACGCAAATCCCGCGGTGAGCGGATCGGTATCTCCCCGGCCGGCTCCGGCCAAAGAGCAGCCATCCGTTGCTCCATCACAGTCCTCTGTCCCACCTCAGCCGAGTATCGGGGAGCAGCGACGCCAACCCGAGACCACTGCTCCAACTATCACGGAAGACAAGCCCGAACAGACGAAAGTGGTACCTCCGACGCGCCCGATGGCAACATCTACTGTCGGATCGGAAGGCCGGTTTACATTAAGGGGAATCCGCAATAAGCAGGAACAACTCCAAAATAACATTCAGGAGGTTCGGACAGAGATGACCGAATCATTCGATGAGGAGCAGTTGCAACTGGCTTGGATCGAATTTGCCGAAACGAAGCTCTCGGAGGAGATTCACCTGAAAGAAACGATGGCTAACTGTCTTCCTAAACTCCGTCCCGGAACTTCGGCTTTTGAAGTGGAGGTGCTCAATAGCAGGCAAGAGGAAGAAATCAATAACGTATCGGCTCGTTTGCTGAGCTTCCTTGCCGATAAGCTGTGCAATACGACGATACGAATGAATGTGCGAGTATCCGAATCTACATCTCTGAACCGAGTGCCTGTCTCTTTGGACGAAAAGATCGAATGCCTCAATCAGGAAAATCCTCTTTTTGATGAGCTTAGAATGCGTCTTGGCCTTAGTCTGGTATAGCCTTTCGGCCATCCTGTAAAGAGACGTAACTTCTCTCAAAGAGGATGAAATAGGACGGGCATTTATACCTCCTTTTCGGCACTTTTATCGCTTCTTTCGGAAACCACCGGTAGATTCCGTTGAAACTACTAGTAGATTCTTCTGAAACCACTAGTAGTTTTGCCCGAAACCACTAGTAGTTTTCTCTGAAACCACTAGTGGTTTTATTACGCGTTAAAAGAGTATTGTTGTGTGTCGAAAAAAAGATGGTAGTCAGGGGTGGTTAATTTCATCTTGGTTCAACACCGTTTAGGAGCATGACTGATTAGGATTTATACCTGCCTTCGATAAATATCCTGCCGATTTGCTTGTTTCCCAGCATATCCATATACAAAAAGGCCACCCCTTCCAATGAAAGAGCGGCCGTATCTGTCCCTGTTTCTAACCTAACCTGAAATTATTCGGCAGGATGGATAGCTTCAGAAGGGCATGCTGCAGCACAAGTGCCACAATCAATACATGTATCAGCATCGATTTTATAGATGCTACCTTCAGAGATAGCTGATACCGGACATTCATCGATGCATGATCCGCATGCTACACAACTGTCATTAATAACGTAAGCCATAGTTTTGTAATAGTTTTATGGTAAGACAAATTTTGTTTATCGTATCACTTTTATGAAACAAAGGTAGAAAGAAAACCGAATATACCAACATGTAGGTATGCGAATTTTCCACTGCATTTCTATTGAATAGAGTTAACTTATTGATTTTCTCCGATTTTACGAGGTTTGTGAAGAGATTATGAGTAATAAGCATTCGAGAAAAGTAGTCTCGTGGTGCGACTTAAACGCGAATGAATACCTATAGAGAGCTATATATATGCTTGTTGTCGGCAATCATCCCTACATAAAATTGGTATGAGATCAGGTAAGAGGAATGAGACGAAATAAGCTGCTGTTTACTTTTCCTTTAGCAGGACTTGCTTAGTAGAGATAGCGGAAGAGAAGAAAGAGAGAAGAAAATCCGAGAAAGCACGACGAACCGGTGCGGAAGAAGAAAAATCATTACCCATCAAAACAACGCTGTACCATTCTCCTTGGAATCGCACATAGCCGGCATACCCTAAAACACCTTTCATACTACCACTCTTGAGGTATGCCTCTATTGCTTCGTCTTTCATGAAGTTCTTCACCGTACCCTCTCTTCCTGCGAGAGGCAGGCTATTCAAGAACGAAGTGGTAACAAGATCGCCGCGACTGATCATATCGATCAGTATTTGGCTGAGGGCATTCGGGCTAAAGCGATTTTTACGGGAGAGACCGGATCCATCCGAAAGAGAAATGTCGGTATGCTGCAATCCTGTTTGGGAAGTCCAATAGTTTCGGATGACGGACAGACCACGCTCTGTTGTATTACCCCGATGATTCTTCGATGCAAGGGGAGCCAACTGTTTGACAAAAGCCTCTGCAAAATGATTCAGACTACGGAAATTCATCACCCGCACCAATGAATCCAATGGAAGGGATTCGTAGATTAATAATTCTTGAGTGATCGGTACGGCTTGATATGAGGCACGGCACTTCCCTTGGCACAGAGTGCCGGCAGCAGACAATAAGCCTTTGGCCCATGCAGCTCCGTATAGAGCAGGATCGGGCAAATCCGTCTTGAGGCGGTAGGAAACGATATTTGTCGGAAGGACTCCCGTAAGGGTTCGCTTAAGATCCAACCCTTCGCCATAGCATCCGGCAGTATCCTTTCCTCGGTGGATTACCTCGATTCTGTTTTCCCACCGAACCTCCGGATGAGGAGGCTCTATTCTCAGGATATGAGCTTCGGAGCCTGCTTTGCCTGTAGCAAGGATGACATCTATTCTATTATCATTGATGTTAAATCCATAGACGCCGGCACCGAAATAGTTGCCTTTGTCTTCATCGAGCCAACTGTCATTGACTCCCTCAATGTCAAAAGCTGATGCATCGACGATGATATCTCCTGTTATTTCTTTTATGCCCCATTGCTTGACGGCATCGACCAAAGCATAGGCAAATCGACCGGAGTCCGTCGGTAAATAGTTGGATGCGAGAGAAGGATCTCCTCCTCCTTTGATGATGAGATTACCGTCAAGAATCCCTTTTCGAATTTTTCCATCCATGCCGACTCCGGTATAGAATGGTATCTCGGTTCCCCTCAGACGCAAAATGGAAGCAGAGGTTACGAGCTTAACCAGAGATGCCGGACAAAACTGTTCGTCTCTTCGATTTGATACGAAAAGGCTATCGTCCCGACAGCGACGTATCTCCACGCCGATACGACTTTTCGTCTGTCTCTCAGCTTTCTTGATGATATCTATTGCACCCCGATCTTGTGCAGAAAGGCTCTGCCCGAGAATTGCAAAGAGAAGAAATAGAAGATATTGTCTTAAACCCCAATCGGTCGTTAGAGTTCTCCTTCGTGATTTCATTTGGAATGTTTTGAGCATTTGCTACTTCTTAGAATTGATGACTGTCGAACTTGTTGTTTGATTGCTTCTATCAGTTTGTCCGCAAGAGCAAATTTACGAAACCAATGCTCAGATTTTGAATAATAACCCGAATTAAGAATATCAGTGGAGAAAATAATACGATGTGAAAAAGGCTGTGTGGAGGAAAAAATCCACACAGCCTTTTTTATGTCTACCTGAGGAGTATTCTCAAATAAGGCCCCTTATTTGAGAATTTTCATTGTCTCACGGATTCCATTTCCTTCAACAACCAGAACATATGTGCCCGGAGCCTGAGAATATACATCCATACTGAAGACACTCGTCCCTGCTACTAATTCCTTGGTCATTGCAGCGACTTCTTCTCCTGCGGTGTTATAAAGCTTTATCCGATATGTGCCGGCGATATTCAAACTTACCGAAACAGCCAGTTCTGAACGACCGGCGTTGAACCATGCACGAAGAGCTTTGGCAGCTCCGGTCACAGTACATGTATTGGTTTCGTTCATACACGTAAACTTGAAAGGATCAGGTTCGCCGATAAAGGGATAAGTCTCTTTGCGACCACTATTGTCAGCGGCAGAGATATAGTATTCTACCTTATCATTCTTGTTAAGACCTGTAAAGCTATAAGTATAGTGACCTGTTGATTCCATCGTCATATCAGCAGCCTTAAAGCTACCGGAACCATTGATACGATAGTAACATTGTACCGGCGAGATAGTAGCATTGGCGCATGAGACGACATCCGCTTCGATCTTATAATCAGGGCCTGCCTGTTCGCCCAGTATCGGGTAGTGCTTGATATAGAGATAACCCTTATCCGCTACCTCGTGAGTACGACAATGCAGGGCATCTGTTCCTAACCAAGGTGTTCCTGAAGCCCCTTTGACACCTATAATTTCGTAGCCGGGCATTGCTGTCTTATAGACGTTCAGAGCATCGTTATCCACGGAGGCGGGGCCATTGACAGGAACAAATACTCTGTTGTTCAGAATCAGAGAGTTCGTGTACGGTTGTTCATTGGTGGCCAAAGCGCGATATACCTCGTACTTCGTTCCCCATGCGCAGGTCTGTGCTGCGAAGTAGGCTGCCATATCTTCCAGGGCTTGGTGCTGAGGGTGATTGTCAGGCACTTTCCTGATGAGGATTTTGTTCGGTGCCAAATACTTGCCCCAACAGTCCACATGGTTGATATATTCGCCGTTCGGATCTTGTACCACATCATGATGTGTGATGCCGAGATAGTCTTTCATCTTTTGATTTACTTGAGCTTGAGACAGAGAGGAGTTCTCCGTATATGCGATATGTGACTGCACAGCGGATCCATATCCGTCCGTCATGTAATTGCCACCGGTCTGCTTGAGCTTCATCCCGAACATCTCGATGCCCAGATATTGTGCTTCGTATTTGGGGAATTCATCATCGTTAGGACGAGGGCGGTTATAAATAAAGTCCACGAGACCTACTTTGTTCGTATCGTACATTGCGAACCAACCGGTATAGTCGCGTGTCCAGTAAGAGTCAGTTTTCGCAATGATGAAATCGCAATTAGAGAGATTCACACCGCTTTGGGTGTACTGGGTTATAACGGTGTTTTTTTGGCTTTCACTCGCCACAATGGTAATCACCTTGTCATTCTTGGCCAGCTCTTTGATCAATTCCATCGGGATACCGAACGGATAGCGTACCAAAACGGCTGCAGAGCGTTCGTACTCAGCGATAGCACGCACAGGACCTGCAGGGGGATTCGTTTCCTGGAATGCTCGTTGCATCTCTTCTGTTGCAAATTGACCGTTTGTTCGGTCTGCTTGCATTTGCGTTTGGGCGATTGCGGGCAGTTGGAAGAGTCCCAATGCCAGAATCAAGGCTTTAGCCTGTAAAAGCTTTTTCATTGTTTGATATGTTTTATGATGTTATGAATATGTTCCTGAACATATGATAAGATCTCGGGGAAATAATAAAGAGGGACATGGGCCGATCTTTTTGCGAAATATCCATGGAGGGATTTACCTTCGGTTTTTCACCTCCAACCCGATAACCGCCCGTAAAATTAGAAGAAATCATCAATATGAAATATAATAAACCTGTTTTCTTGCTTTTTGAGCCCTTTGCAAAAAGAGAAGGTCATCAAGAAGTATCTTTTCGGTATCGTTTTTGCTCACCTATAGAGTGTATCGCACAAGTCATGGAGGAGCTTTAGAGGTATTCATATCTATAATGACACTGAAAAATCAGTCAATTGACAATGAAATCTCCCGGAAAATGCCATGCGACAATCTCATCTATCGGTTTAACAGCTCACACGGAACCTCCCACTCCCCGAACCTGCCATCCGACACAGAGCAGATAGCATCTTCCATCAATAGACCATAGTATCCTCTCGTGTGAGACCATAGTATCCTCTCATATGAGACCATAGTATCCTCTCATATGAGACCATAGTATCCTCTCATATGAGACCATAGTATCCTCTCATAGGAGACCATAGTATCCTCTCGTATGAGACCATAGTATCCTCTCATGTGAGACCATAGTATCCTCTCATAGGAGACCATAGTATCCTCTTATGTGAGACCATAGTATCCTCTCGTATGAGACCATAGTATCCTCTCATGTGAGACCA
>PVMJ01000053.1_pt1 | contig 27017 bp, 28 predicted proteins | sample 1853361 | NCBI WGS metagenome assembly PVMJ01 (sample SAMN08533506, study PRJNA380276) | Synthetic metagenome, whole genome shotgun sequencing project. | isolation source: mock microbial community containing genomic DNA from 20 ATCC strains | collected 2017 | reverse complement strand
ATATCTATATTTTAAATTGACTTGTCTATCAAAAATTATTAAAATACTTTCACCTTTTAAATATCCAACAAATAATGATGCTCTTCATTTAGGTGGAATACTCACTAACATATGAATATGATTTTTACATGCTTCTCCTTATATTATTTCTATGCCTTTTCCTTCTTCTAACATTTCTGCAACTCGATAATAGATAATACGTTTTTATGGATTTTTAGCGTTAGGAGAATACAATAAAAGGTGCCCTTTATATACACCTTTTTCTTTCGCAACTTGAATACCTTGTGCTTGTCTACGTTTACTTTCATTTCGTTCTTGTTCTGAAACCATTGCTAGTATTTGAATGATTAGGTCTTTCATAAATTTATCTAATAATGGATTACCGATCACTTCATTCATCATAGGTAAGCTAGTAATCATCAATTGAACTTCTTTATCTTTTAAATAATTAACTGTGTTAATCACCTCATCATAATTACGACCTAAACGATCAATGGATTCTACTATAAATCGATCCCCCATTCTCACAAAGTTAAGTGCTTCTTGAAGTACCGGTCTATTTTCAATAGATTTCCCATACTGTTTTTCTGTAAATATTTTTTCAGCACCAAACGTCTTTAAATTTTCAAGTTGCCTTTCTAAATTTTGATCGATTGATGACACTCTCGCATAACCAATAATCATTGATTTCACCTCATAATTAATATACACCCTAATCATACGTTTAAGTTACTTGTCACTTTGCTTGATATATGAGAATTATTTAACCTTATAAATGAGAAAAAAGCAACGCACTTTAAATAAGATACGTTGCTTTTTCGATTGATGAACACCTATAATTAAACTATTCATCTATTATTTATGATTTTTTGTATATACAATATTTCTAGTTTGTTAAAGAGAATTAAGAAAATAAATCTCGAAAATAATAGAGGGAAAATCAGTTTTTGATATAAAAATTATACATGTCAACAATAATACAAACTATAAGATGATATCAGTATTTATTATGCATTTAGAATATTAAAATTCCTTCATTACACTCTTGGCGGTTTCACTTATCAACTTATCATTTGGCTTATCACTTTTATTGTCTTTATTCGTAAAAATGACTAAAACAATAGGTTCAGATTGGCCCTTAGGATAAACAAAAGCAACATCATTTCTAGAAGCATATGTTATTGCTTGACCACTTTTATCAGCAACCTTATAGTCTTTTGGAACACCATCTTTAATTAAAGTGTCTCCGTTTTTATTATTAAACATTAAATCAAGTAAGAAATTTTTATTTTTTTTGCTTAATTTTCCATTTGCGATAAGTTTATTTAAAGTCTTGCCGAAAGCAGCAGGCGTTGAAGTATCTTTTTTGCTCTTTGGTGAATAGTAATTTAATTCTATCTCATATCTAACTGGATTTGTTACTTTATCTCCTAGTTCTTTTAGATGTTGTTTAACTTTTTTGATTCCACCGATTTCTTTTATAATTTTATTGTTTGCTGTATTATCACTATATGTCATTGAAGCCTCAATAAGTTCTTTTAAAGTGATATCTTTTCCTACATATTTTTCTAAAATAGGAGAATAAGCAACTATATCATCTTTGTTAATATGTATTTTTTTATTTAACTTATTATAAGGTACTTGTTCTAACAAAATAGCACTATTTATCGCTTTTGAAGTCGAAGCATAGGCAAATCTCTTATCTGAATTAAATTTTACTTCCTTACCACTTTTAGTATCTAAAGCATAAACACCAATATGAGCATTATATTTTTTTTCTAAATCATTTAACTCTTGGGTATGTGAACTGTTTGAATTACATGCACTTAAAACTAAAGCAATTACAATTAAAAATATTAACTTTTTCAAAATAAACCCTCCGATATTACAGTTGTAATTTTTATAAATCAATAATATTACAATTGTAATATCGGTGTCAATAGTTTATTATAAATATTTGAAAGAAGGTGTTGAAATGGCTAAGTTATTAATAATGAGCATAGTAAGCTTTTGTTTTATATTTCTATTGTTATTATTTTTTAGGTACATATTAAAACGCTATTTTAATTATATGTTAAATTATAAAGTTTGGTATCTAACTCTTCTTGCAGGATTAATTCCTTTCATTCCTATTAAATTCTCTTTTTTTAAATTTAATAATGTGAATAATCAAGCGCCCACAGTTGAAAGTAAGTCACACGACTTGAACCATAACATAAATACCACCAAACCTATTCAAGAGTTCACAACAGATATCCATAAGTTTAATTGGGATTCAATTGATAATATCTGCACAGTTATTTGGATAGTTTTAGTTATTATTTTAAGTTTTAAATTTTTGAAAGCCTTATTATATCTTAAATATTTAAAGAAACAGTCACTTTATCTAAACGAAAATGAAAAAAATAAAATAGATACGATACTTTTCAACCATCAATATAAAAAAAATATTGTGATTCGAAAAGCAGAGACTATTCAATCTCCAATAACTTTTTGGTATGGGAAATATATTATTTTGATTCCTAGTTCATATTTTAAAAGTGTAATTGACAAAAGACTAAAATATATAATATTGCATGAATATGCTCATGCTAAAAATAGAGATACTTTACATTTAATTATCTTTAATATCTTCTCTATTATTATGAGTTACAATCCATTAGTACATATTGTAAAAAGAAAGATAATTCATGACAATGAAGTAGAAGCCGATAGATTTGTCCTTAATAATATTAACAAAAATGAATTTAAAACTTATGCGGAATCTATTATGGACTCCGTATTAAATGTTCCATTTTTTAATAAAAATATATTAAGCCATTCATTTAATGGTAAAGAGTCATTACTCAAAAGAAGATTAATTAATATAAAAGAAGCCAATCTGAAAAAACAGTCCAAATTAATTCTAATTTTTATTTGTATTTTTACTTTTTTGCTCATGGTAATTCAAAGCCAGTTTTTGATGGGGCAATCCATAACTGATTATAATTATAAAAAGCCCTTACACAACGGTTACCAAATTTTAGATAAAAGTAAAATTTTTGGTTCAAATAGTGGATCTTTCGTCATGTACAGCATGAAGAAAGACAAATACTATATTTATAACGAAAAAGAAAGTAGAAAAAGGTATTCTCCTAATTCAACTTATAAAATTTATTTAGCTATGTTTGGACTTGACCGACATATTATAAATGATGAAAATTCACGTATGTCATGGGATCATAAGCATTACCCTTTTGATGCTTGGAATAAGGAACAAAATTTAAATACAGCAATGCAAAATTCAGTTAATTGGTACTTCGAACGTATTAGCGATCAAATACCAAAGAACTATACTGCGACTCAACTCAAGCAATTAAATTATGGTAATAAAAATTTGGGAAGTTATAAAAGCTATTGGATGGAAGATAGTTTGAAAATATCTAATCTTGAACAAGTAATAGTTTTTAAAAATATGATGGAACAAAATAACCATTTTAGTAAAAAAGCAAAGAATCAATTATCTTCTTCATTATTGATTAAGAAAAATGAAAAGTATGAACTGTATGGGAAAACAGGTACAGGTATAGTAAACGGGAAGTATAATAATGGGTGGTTTGTAGGTTACGTAATTACAAATCATGATAAGTATTATTTTGCTACACATTTATCAGATGGAAAGCCATCTGGGAAAAATGCTGAATTAATCAGTGAAAAAATATTAAAAGAAATGGGTGTTTTAAATGGCCAATAAGCAAGTTGAAATATCTATGGCTGAATGGGATGTTATGAATATAATATGGGGTAAAAAATCAGTATCAGCTAATGAAATTGTAGTTGAAATTCAAAAATATAAAGAAGTTAGCGATAAAACGATTAGAACATTAATCACAAGACTATATAAAAAAGAGATTATAAAACGATACAAATCAGAGAATATTTATTTTTACTCATCAAATATTAAAGAAGACGATATTAAAATGAAAACTGCTAAAACTTTTCTTAATAAACTGTATGGAGGGGACATGAAAAGTTTAGTGCTGAATTTTGCGAAAAATGAAGAATTAAATAACAAAGAAATTGAAGAATTGCGAGACATTTTAAATGATATTAGTAAAAAGTAATTAGAGATATGTTTCAAACATAATACATATGTAAACTATGCTTGACTCTTATTAAATTAGTTTTGTTAATAACATTTAAAATATATTATTAAAGATGAGAGTGTACAGAAAATAACCATTTTCTGTACACTCGTTTTTTATGTCTAAATAAGTATGTATTACATAGAATTATGTGTTCAAAAACCCAACAAAAAATCTATGTTCACAAAAGACCTTGTGATTAAGTTATGGTACACTGAAGGTGTATATAGGAGGTTTGTATTTTGAAAATAGGTTATGCAAGAGTTTCAACTGGATTACAAAATTTAAATTTACAGGAAGATCGATTAAATACACATGGTTGTGAAAAGATATTTAATGACCATATGAGTGGTTCAAAAAGTAAAAGACCTGGTTTAGATAAAGCAATTGAATTTGCGAGGTCAGGAGATACCATTGTTGTTTGGAGACTAGATAGACTAGGACGTAACATGGAGGATTTAATCACATTAGTTAATGAACTTAACGAACGAGGCGTGAGTTTTCATAGTTTAGAAGAAAATATAACGATGGATAAATCAAGTTCTACAGGACAATTATTATTTCATTTATTCGCAGCATTTGCAGAATTTGAACGTAATTTAATTTTAGAACGTTCTTCAGCTGGCCGAATTGCGGCACGTGCAAGAGGAAGATATGGAGGGAGGCCTGAAAAATTAAATAAACAAGATTTGAATTTACTTAAGACGCTTTATGATAATGGCACACCCATTAAAACAATAGCAGAACAATGGAAAGTTTCACGTACAACTATTTATCGTTACCTCAATAAATTGGAGGACAAGGAAGATGAAAAACAAGGAGAAGTATCTAACTAATTTTTCTGAAGCCAAACGTAAAGAAGCTACTCAAAAGTACAATATAATAAAACCTTTTATCTTGGGAAATCAATCTTTATCAAGTATTTCTAAAAATAAGGACATTGCATTAAGTACACTTTATAGGTGGAATAAATTATATAAGGAAGAAGGGCTTACTGGTCTAATTCATAATACAAGAGTTGATAAAGGTGATCATAAATTAGAACAAAACATAATTGACGAGATTAAACGCCTTTCACTCAAGAATAAAAGAAATAGTATTGCTACAATTCATAGGAAAATCGTTAATTATTGTATAGAAAATAATTTTGATAAACCAAGCTACAAACAAGTTTATAGTATTATTAAAGCAATGCCTAAGTCTGTTATTGATTTCTCTCACCAAGGTGAAAAATACTATCAAAATAAGTACGATTTAATACAAATAAGAGAATCCTCAAGACCCAATGAAATATGGCAAGCCGACCATACTTTGCTAGATATTTATATATTAGATCAAACAGGTAATATTAATAGACCCTGGCTAACCATTATTATGGATGACTATAGTCGCGCAATTGCAGGATACTTTATAAGTTTTGAAGCTCCTAATGCTCAAAATACAGCATTAACACTACACCAAGCAATATGGAATAAGAATAATACCAATTGGCCAGTATGTGGTATACCCGAAAAATTCTACACAGATCACGGGAGTGACTTTACCTCGCATCACATGGAACAAGTCGCTATTGATTTGAAAATTAACTTGATGTTTTCAAAAGTTGGTGTCCCTCGTGGTCGCGGGAAAATAGAACGTTTTTTTCAGACAGTTAACCAAACTTTCTTAGAGCAACTTCCTGGATATATAAACAATAATGATACTCCTAGCGATTTAATAGATTTTCAAAATTTCGAAGAAAAATTACGATACTTTTTAATTGAAGATTATAATCAAAAAGAGCATAGTGCTATCCAGAGCACTCCTATCAATCGGTGGAACAGTAATCATTTTTTCCCTAATATGCCAAGCAGTTTAGAACAACTTGATTTATTATTATTAGAAATACCTAAATCTAGAAAAATTCATTCAGATGGCATTCATTTTCAAGGCTTTAGATACAGTAATACAAACCTAGCTGCTTATGTAGGTGAGTATGTATTAATTCGTTACAATCCCAATGATATGGCTGAAATACGTGTTTTTTATAGAGATGAATTTCTTTGTACAGCAATATCTCCTGATTTAGCTGATTATTCAATTGATATAAAAGATATACAACACGCACGTAGTCAGAGAAGAAAACACTTAAAACAAAATATTGCTAGTCCAAGCACCACTGATTTAATTAAGGAAGAAAAAAATTATGGTTATTCACCTCAAGAAACGACTAAAAACGTCAAAAAATTAAAGAGGTATCGTAATGACTAAACATCAGAATTTCATTGAAACGAAAGAGTATAAACGATTTGCTGAATTTTGCGATGCTTGTATCAAATATCAATATATTGGGATCTGCTATGGTCAACCTGGTGTCGGAAAAACTTTATCTTCTAGGTATTACACAAATTGGAATACTATTGAAAAGCAAGTTAATCATAGAGGGTGGGAAGATCTAGCTAGTAAAACGACTGATGATATATTATCGGTGAATAAGATATTTTATACTGCACCGGCTGAAAAACAAACAAGATTAAGTAATGATCTATATAGTATTAGTGCAAGTATTGATTTGGGTCAAAAATTACACATCGTAAATAAGTATGGTCATGATCATAGTAAACATTATAGTGATATGTTTAAATATATTGATTTAATTATAGTAGATGAGATTGATCGCCTTAAAGTGCAACATTTAGAGCAATTAAGAGCTATTTATGATGAACATAATTTAGCAATGATATTTATTGGTATGCCAGGTATAGAGAAAAAACTATCTCGTTATCCTCAACTATATTCGCGTATAGGTTTTGCACATGAATTTGATAATCTAAGTAAAGACGAGACGCATCATATATTAGAATATAAGTGGCAAGATTTAGGATTTGATCTAAAACTCGAAGATTTTACTGATTATGAGGCAATAACGACGATTATTAAAATTACAAAAGGGAATTTTAGGCTGATTCATCGTTTATTTGCACAGATAGATAGAATTATGGATATAAATGGCTTAGATAAAATCAGTACAGAAGTTGTAGAAACAGCTAGAGATAGTTTAGTCATAGGTATTCGTTAATAGAAAAAGCAATGTACTTTAATATAGGACATTGCTTTTCTCATTTAATAGGTAAAATCATTCTCATATATCAAGTAAAGTAACAGTTACTATAAATTCAATAACTCTCTTTGTATGATTAGGGTGTACCTCTATTAGACATTTACGTCGATTCTTTTGTCATGATATAATTTTTTGTAAGAGTTAAAAAATATATAAGATAGAAAGAGGAAATACTATGCAATCATTTGCTAAAATAACTGCACAAGGTACATATGTCCCTGAAAAAGTTATGGATAATAATGACTTTGAAAAAATCGTAGAGACCTCTGATGAATGGATCCAACAAAGAACAGGTATTATTGAGCGAAGAATAGCTGATGAAAATGAATATACTAGTGATTTAAGTTATAAAGCTGTATTAGATTTACAAGAAAAGTATCAAGTCGACTTAACCGATGTAGATATGATTATTAATACGACGTTAACTCCTGATTATAAAACACCTAGTGTAGCTTCATATGTCCAAGCTCAGCTTGGGTTAAAAAATGCTGGGGCTATTGATATTAATGCTGCTTGCGCCGGATTTACATATGGACTTAATTTAGCTAATGGATTGATTACATCAGGACAAAACAAAAAAATTTTAGTCATTGGTTCAGAAACATTGTCTAAAATTACAGATTATAATGATCGAAGTACGTGTATTTTGTTTGGAGACGGTGCCGGTGCATTTCTTGTAGAATATGATAAAGAAGAAATGAGTTTTATTGCAAGTAATGCCGGATCAGATGGCTTGAAAGGTCATAACTTATATTGCACAGAATTGTCTGAAGAAATGTTTTCAGATGATTTAGAAAATCATGGTTATATCGTTCAAAATGGACGGGGCGTTTATAAATGGGCAGTCGGTAACGTTCCAAATATAATCCATGAAGTTCTAAATCAATCAAATTACAGTATTGAAGATTTGAATTGGTTTGTACCGCATAGTGCGAATGCTCGAATGATTGAATCGATTTGTGAAAAAGCAAATATTGAAACAGATAAAGCATTAAAGAGTCTTAAATACTATGGTAATACTTCATCAGCAACCATACCTTTATCAATCGACCTAGCTATAAAAGAAGGTAAAATAAAAAAAGATGACTTAATCCTATTAGTTGGATTTGGTGGGGGCTTGGCATATGCATCTACACTTATTAGATGGACTATATAATTTTATGAGTTCTCAATTATGCATCTTTTTGCATTCCTCTATTAACCAGTGTTATAATATGATTAACAAGAATTCTAGCGTGAATACACCAATCCCCTCACTACGGCAATAGTGAGGGGATTTTTTAGGTGTGGCTATAGTCGCCTATTTATCGTTGCGATTACGTAGCCAATGCGTAAATAACGCAACAATACAACCACTGATGACTGTGGTCGTGATGTGAACAAGAATTTCTAGCATGAATAACACCTCCTCTCTGCGTCTAAATTTGACGCCTGAGAGATAGGCGACCTGTATATTATATCATCTCTTAATATACGATAATAGTTAACTTCCGATAAGTCATTTTATGTTAAAAACTATATTAAAATAAAACTTTATATTACTCTCTCTTTTCCATAAACATTTCAATAAGTACTTGATGGCGACGTATTGCATGATCATACTCCCCTAACAATTCTCGATTCATAAATTGTATAAGTTCTTCTACATTGCCATTAACATATTGAGTTATAAAATTTCTATATGCTTGTTCTCTACCATTTGTACCCACTTTATATGAAATCAATAAACTGCTCAGACCATAAACGAAATCTTTATTAATTTCAGAATAACGAAATACATTTTTGACACATTTGTTTTCGATGTCATCTAATTGTTGCTTTTTTTGTTGATAATTCAAAGTATCATCTTTCATTATCTCAGGTGTCTTATTTCTAACGCCTCGAAATTCATTCTTTAGTAAAGAAATCATTCTAAAAGCTTCTTTCTCATTTAATTTCATCTCACTGTCACCCTTCTTTTTGTTATGATATTTCAACTTATTTTTACCTAACCACGTTTTATATAAGAATACTACTAGTACTGTTATTTCTAATACTAATACTACTGGAAATGTAGAAAGAAATATTCTAAACGGTATTAATAATTTACCAAAGTCCCATCTCCATAAATCATATAGTGCTTTTAAACATGTAATTGCAATATATGTATCAGCACCTACTAATATGATAAATAATGACCATCTTAGCCACATAGGAAATACTTTAGTTTCTTTTAATGCATCCTTATTAATACTAAAAAGTGCTACGACATGAGGTATAAAAGTCACTCTTGACTCTCTTTTTTTAATATCGCTAATATTCTCTTCATACTCTTTATTTTCATCTTCATCAACATATATAAGTTTTCCATCATCTTTATCTTCGACTCTATCACGAACAATATATTTCATCTTTTTATTATTATGCATAAGTTCAACTTCATAATATTTCTTTTCTTTGATAAATAGGGGGAATAAAAATATAGCATATACCACATTAAACGCTGTAAATATGTAAAATGCACTCCATAAGTCTGATTTTATTGAATTAATATTTTTAACCTCTGAAAATATTTCACTAATACTCAAAAACATCAATATATCTAAAAGTATAACCAAACCAATAAATCTTAATATATTTTTAAATAGTCTACCTAATCTTTCTTTATTGGGATTCATTATATTATTTCTATCAACCAGTTTTGATATAATGATTCCAAATAACGGTATAACAAATATGCTTAACCATCTCAATATAGTATTGGCAATTTCAAAATATTCCTTGATTTCCATACCTATTGACACCTCATTGTTATTTATATTTAATTCATTTTATGATTCCAATATAGTAAATTAGAAGAACATATGATGTTTATTCAATGGTTTCTGAGTCATATTTATCAAGTTAAATAGCTACCATTTCTGTTCGGATAACTTTATTTCAAAAATCTATCATCTCAGTTTTTCAAACTTTAATGAGTATTATACCAACTAAAAAAATGTTTTGTCCTATTCCTTTTGCGCTTTACTACAATATATTTTCACACTACTTTTTCATATTAACCGTTATCATTTAAATTAAAACACTCTCGTCTGACATCCCATTTTTAAACTTAAAAAATCATTTTATGCTATCAACATGCTTCCATTTTTAGATCCAATTTATCGCATCTAACTTTACTTTTATGATACTTTTTTGAGTCACATATCGATGCTTGATGATATTTTTGATATTTTCTTTTTGACCACAATGATGTCTTTAACGTCAAACTAAAAATCCAAAAACGTCATATTTTTTAAGTGACTTTTAAATCAAAAATGGTCGTGTTTCAATTTAAAATATGACACAAATGATGAGCCGTTGAGCTCCTTTTTTGAATCATGATCACTTCATTTTTGAACACATAAATCATCAAAAACGCGACGTAAAAATGAATAACATTGAATGATTTTAATATCCTATTTGGGTTCATTCAATGACCTTAGACATTCAAAAAAATGGCAATAAACTATATCAAAAAATAGTTTTTTGGCTCGCTCTTATCGATCATTGATTGTCATTTTTTAACTTTTAAAATCGATCCCAAACACACCCATACATCGTTTCATTTGCTTCATATATACAAAAAAGTATCACACATTTTTTGATTTGAATCGCCCATTTTTTTATATTGAAAGTCCTTTTTTGACGTCTTAACATGTCCTCGTTTTTTTCTTTTTCATATGATCACTGACGATTTCAACCACATCTAAAATAAAATGCCATGATATCTCAAACACGCCTTCAACTTTTCAAAATAGCTCGTTATTCACTCCTATTTTTCAAAGAAAATAAGTAATCTCCAAAGCACTTTTTTGTGCTCCGGAGCTAACTTTTTTATATACCGAGCACCTTTTAAAAAGTTACCCGGTAAAGAGCATAAGGGACAACGATGCCACCTTCGGTGTCACTCAGCATAGCTGAGGTTTCCTTACCGCTCGCTTCGCTCACTTGCTCCAACTACGTTGAGCTTAGAGCCCCAAGGGCTCAGCTCCAATATCTACTTTCGATATTGGAGCTAAAATAACCCGAAAAAGCCCCGGTAACTTTTTTAACCAAAAAGTAGCCAATTTTAAACAAAATTGACAATTTCCAAATTTTCAACCGCGCCGTTATGGGCTTTATGACGTCTCGGTAACTTTTTAAATCCCGGTAACTTTCGTTATTTTAATGCATGTTTGTTTTTTGAAGATGATGTTCGTTCAAAAAAATTGAGACGTTTTTCAAAGTTCAAAACCACAGGAACGATGACCATCGTTCTAGTTGAAACGTTGAAATTTTTTCGAATAGAGGTGAAACAAATGGTATATCAACACATTAATCAGTACTTGTTCAAACATCAAAAAGATCCTGTGAAGGTCGCTATCATATGTCAAAAAATCTTTGAACATCGTGCCACGCAAAATGAAATCACAACGATACAACAACTCTTTCAAAACATCTATCGTTACCTACGTGATGATCTCAAATTGGGTTTAGAGTTAACCGTTGTTGCGCTCAATCCTTATGACTTACGTGACTATTTTTTAATCCAATCGTATTACTATCATGTCATTTAACACTGTCTCAAAACGACACTATTTGTCGCGAAACAAATCACAAAAATGGTATTTAATAATCATCTTAAACACCATAAACATCATTCAATTTGATACCTATTTTAATTTTTTACAGACGACAATTCCTGTCGTCTGTTTTGCTTATAATAAAAATCATAAGGGGGACAATATTGTGGGAAACAAGATCCAACGAACATTAACTATCTATACTAAGTTACGTGATCACCGTTATGTTAATGTGCCTTTGTTGGCTGAAACATTTCACGTTCATCCACGTTCGATTCAACGAGATTTAGAAGATATTCGTGACTTTTTAAACGATCAACATCAACATTTATTATACGACCATCATACGCAAAATTATTATATGAGTCATCAAACCATGACCGATGATCAAGTGACACCGACGAGTGTCACATATGAAATGACACATCAACTTTATCAACAATTACAACATCATTATCAAACATACGTCCTCAAAAATGACGCACACAAAATGCTTGTGACATTCCAAATGGCCCCCTCAGAAGCCATTCATTTTTGTTTTACATATCGTCATGCATTACGTTTAGTGTCACCTGACACGCTCTTTGCGCAATTCACAACCGAACTGATTCAACTACAAATGATTTACATGAAAGGAGCACTTTAAGGTCTATGTTTCAATCACTCAAACAACTCAATCATCTCCGTTTGTATCAGAATACTCAACAACTGAATACTTCAAGTTTCTTATATTTTGTTCAATCGGTCTTTCAAATCGTCCCACGCTGGTTTTGGTTTTATATCATCCTCGTATCGATTGTTTTTCCATTTGAGATTGGCAAAGAACCTTTCTTTGTCCCACTCTCAGCACCACCCATCATGACGCAACTCGTGCATCTATATACCTTCATCGTCATGATATTATCCCCACTCACATTAACGTACATCCGTTTTGTGAAATCTATCAGCTTCACACGATTTTATTGGGGTTTAGTGAAACATGAAGATCGCTTTACTGAACGTCATAACCAACGGATTCGTGAAGAAAGAGGCAAAGTCTACGCCGATGATCGTTATGCGTTTAACTACAATCGTCGCAATGGCCATTGGACTGCGACTAATATAGACGCTGAAAAACGGAATCGTCGTGCAGAGATGGGCAATGGTGCTTGGTTTATCGCCATGGGGTACCTAGGTTTTCTTTTATTCTTTGTCGGTGCCTACATGATCATCATGTATTTTATTATCGTCCCTGTCGCCATCGGCGTTGTCTTACACATGTACTACAAATATCAAGCGTTTCAAAAATAGTAAGGAGGAATTAGATGTATTTAACGCTGTCTCGATTGATGGTTTATTTTTGATTATTAAGATCAAGTAATCATCAATATTATTGATTCAACAAGGAGCGATTCTATGAAAACAAAACAATTACTTAGTACGACTGCCATTGCGGGAACACTTTTATTATCGGGTTTACATGCCCCTCAGGCAAAAGCTGAAAGTAACATCAATGGATCAAATGCTGTTGATATTATTCAACAAGTCGACAAACAGCACGGCAATCAACCTGATTTAATTCGTTATGGTCAACCGAAAGATCATGGTGATTATTATGAAGTGACAACCAATAACAAATCAGGCGTCGGCGGTGCAGGCATCACACGTCTTTATAAAGATGGCACAGTTAAACACAGTACCGACAGCAGTGGTCAAGATTTTAAAACCTTCGGTCATTATGAAGACACATCATCACACAATCAAAACACACCACAAGCAGCAACACAACACACTGAAACATCACAACATGATACAACAGATCAAACATTACCAGAGACAGGTCAATCTCATACTGGTATAACAACAATGGTTGGCATCGTCGCACTGATGGCGGGTATCGGATTCATCGCTCGCCGTACTTCTCACAAAGCTTAATACGTTGACAGAGCGATAGATCTTCATATTGAAGACCTATCGCTTCTTTATATCCAAAACACAAAGGAGTTATCACAATGAAAAAATGGATCTATTTACTCACATGCATCAGCTTATTATTAGCTGGATGTAGTTTTAACAAACATACAAATGAAAAAACGAAGCAACCATCAGCACAAACGACTCAGCGTGACCATGATCAAAAGCATATGAACCAAACCCATTTTAGTGATTATATTCAAAGTAACAAAAATCATATTTTTTACGAACTTAATACCACACAAATGAGTTCAACACCTTTACCAATCAAAGGCTCAGGTTCAATTAAAAACGGTTTTTCTATCAACAATAATGACGATCAAGAATTATTTAAAGAAATGGAATTAAAAAATGTTATTGCGACTAAAAATGGCCAGACCCGTCACTTTAATATTGATCTTCGAGAAGATGAGAGTTACACATTTGACAATTTTTCTAAATACAATGAATCAGAGGTTTTAAAAAAGGTTGAGCATATCGAACATAATTTACTTGAAGATTTAAATACTGAAAAACCCTCTACTTACGTTGATCCAATTCAAATATTAATGACTCAAGACAATCAAAATAAAGGCATCAATATCAGTTTTGATCATCAGCATACGCTGTCACAAATGAAAGAAGATCTTAAAACAGCACCTTTTAATCATGCCATAGACTATAACACGAGTATTAAACCTTTCAAATATCATGGTAAATATTTTGCGGGCTTAGCTAAAATTACTTATCACAGTACATCCGAAGGATATATTTTACAAAAATTACTCATCACTGAGGTTAAGGATGATCATACAATGATTACAATAGATAACGATAAAGATTTTGATGATGCGCATACGATGTCTTATGAAGCAACCGAAAATGGTCAAGATAAAAAAGAAAAAGAAGATAAAGATATCGATCATTTATAACAGTAATAAAAAACTAATGACTTAGGTCTCATGACATCAATTGTCTCAAAAGTTAAAGAATTACAATTTGATGTATCACAAAGACTATATATTCAAAAGCAAACCTAATATCTTTATCTTAATCAAAATATAAAATCCAATGTTTCACATTCTCATCACATTAATCAACGTCGTATCACATTTTGGTGATACGACGTTGTTATATATAGGGAGGTCCTTTAACATGTATGATCATATTCAAACGTATATTGAACAAATCAGTTATGACGTCGTTGAGGTTATCTTATTGTTTGAAAAAGTCGACCAAAATCATGCCGATATGGATGAGTTAAACACATTAAATCGGCTTGCTAGAGCTTTTTATATTGACTGTCAAAGACACAATCTATTGACACATACTCACCCACCTACACCATTCGAACCTTATGAGCTCATCGAATGGTTTGTTTTTCAAAGTTATGACCGTGAATCACTTAGGTGCCTTATAGGCACCTTTTTATTTATCATTGTTGATTATATTATTGATGGGATTTATTCCAATTCCTTGATTGTCATTGAGCCTCTGAACCCTTAACAATCCCCAAAACCATCGAATGGTCGGTGTCATAGCTCACGCTATGCCGACATTCGTCGATATAGTTTAGTTAAGGGTTCTTCTCAATGACAATCAATTTTCTCGGCATAAATGGTCACTACTCAACTAAAAAGTAAAGGAAAAACCTTTTTAAAACAACTTCAAGTTGACTGAGATGAATAACATTACTTTTTACAAATAGTACATAAAGATGTATAATGAAATTAACAAATATTAAGTACATCAACACACCGAACCCCCAACCTATGTCCGTAGGTTGGGGGTTCTTTTGGTGTTGGCCTGTCGTCTTATTTTTTACTACGTTGCTCTAGCCAAAATTTAAACAACGTGACAAAACACTCTACTATAATAGGTGCTATTATCAAAACAAATATTAAGTACATCTCTACACCTCCTTCTGTCGAAATTATCGCCAGAAGTTAAGACGACTTCCTAATTATAACAAAATCTCTTTCTACTGCACGAGTCCATATAATATATAATCACCAAGTGTATGCAGGCATACAATATACATGCATACATAATGCGTGCATTATGTATATGCAACATCTAAATACGATAGGTCGTCACAAGTAAACAAGTTTAATAGTTTACTTGTATATTTGTTTACTATTAAATAAGTATACGCTATGTGTAACTTACATAAATATACAAAACCAAAACGTTTGAAGGCTAATGAAAACGTGTCATTAAGGGAATGTATAAAAGATGAATAAACGATAATTATAAGGAAAAGTCTTAAACGTTGATTTCACAGCGTTTAAGACTTTATTACAAGTTAACATAAAAAGGAGCGCCAAGTTTACGTACTTGGCGCTCCTTTTTAAATGTAATTAGTCACCAAACAAACGTCTCCAAAACCCTTTTTTAGGTGGTTGTTCTACTTTAACACCATGATCGTTCTTTGTTTCTTCAGATGCATTATTGTTTTTAAGTAACTCATCTTCTTCTAAGTTGCTATCATTGCTCTCTTCGGGAACCTCTTTATTTCTATCTCCAACATCTTCTGCAGTTTGATTTTCGTATTGTTGATTAACATTTTTAACTTCTTCAGTAAATTTTGCTTCTTGCGCATTGACATTTTCTCTATCATTCGTAGATGGATTAAAAGAATAATTAAGTTGCCTTTCTTCTTCTAATTGATTCTCCAATTTTTGAATTTTTTTATTACTTTCTAAAGCTAATATTTGTTGATTTTCAAGTAACTTTGATCTTTCCTGTAACTCTTTTCTATAGAATTCTATTGTTATTTCATGACGGCTTTCTTGTTTTTCCATCTGACTATTTAAGGTGTCAATTTGATTTTTAAGTATTTCTATTATTTGAGTATCACTTTTAGATTCAACATTAATATTATCTGATTTATTCTTTTTTCTATCCTCTGTATTAATTTCAAACCCATATTTCTTTTTATTTTCATTCACCCTTTTAATGATTTTTTCTACATCAGTATCTTCTTTAATGAATGAGGTGTTTTCCTGTTTTACTGTCTCTATATTTAGTCGCTTAATATTATTAAAAATTGTTTGTTTACTAACCTCTAATTCTTCACTCAACATTTTTACACTTTTCACATAATCAACCCTTTATAAATAGTTTATCAACCCTTTATAAAACATTATAAGGCTATAAGTCCCCAAATATAAAGTTATTCGCCATAAATAAAATACGTCTTATCAAAGTTTTATCTAGGGTTGATAGTTTCATCAAAGGTTCGTAAAAGGTTGATAAACCTTTGATAACCATGCATTTTCTCCTTTAATAACCCTATTTAAAGTGCTATAATATACTTAACATATCAAAAGCCCCCCAACTACTGGTAATAGTCGGGGGGGCTGGTAATAAAACGTTATAGCACGTTTGTTTAATATCAAATTTATACTTGTATTATATAATGAATAACATCTTAGTGCAAGCGCCTAAATCTTTAAATAAATATAAAGCTATATAAAAACGTTTTATTACCTCTTACCAAACTAAATTTCGGAAGAGGTTTTTATTATGTCAAATTTTAAAAGAATTACAATACAAGAATTTGAACAAGAAAGATTTTATAAACTATATAAATTTTTATTTGAAGATGATTATTTTAGAAAGCTTAGTGACTCTGCAAAAATTGCTTACTGTATGTTTAGGGATCGATTCGAATTATCTAAAATGAATAATTGGATTGATGACAATGGTAATGTATATTTAATATTTACTACTAAAGATTTATGTGAACTTTTAAATTGCGGAACTCAAAAAGTAACTAAAATCAAAAAAGAATTAGAAAATTTTAATCTTTTAGAACAAGAAAGAATGGGTTTAAACAAACCAAATAAAATATATATCCTAGAGCCTAAAAAAACTTCTAAAACTGATGATAGTAAGGAATTTCGAAAATCAAAATTCCAGAATAATGAAAATCAAAATTCCAGAGTTTTGAAAGTCAAAAAACAAGAATTTCGAAAATCAAAATCTAATGATACTGAATTTAATAATACTGATTATATAGAGACTGATTATAATGATTTGAATGATTTGAATGATACAAATAATAATATTTCTACAACTAATAATCATTCGAATCATTCAAATTATCAAAAAAATAAATTTAATAATGATGCTTTAAAATTTCAAGTACTTGAAGAATTACCAAATCAAATCAAAGATTATTTAAGTAATTTTGAAATCAGAGAGATTCGTATTATTAAGAGTGTTTTACTTAAAGGGAAAAAGTCTTTTAATAATACACAAGATACATATTACCGTTTAGAAGATGTTGAATTTGAGTTAGTAAATGTCTTAAAACGTTTTAAAGCAATGTTGCTACAAAAAAATGAAACAGTTGAAGCCATGCAAGGTTATTTAATGCAATCAATTAAAGCTGAACTAGAAGAAATACATACGTTGAATATGCGCCGTCAAAATATGCCGAAATACAATATATTTAATGAATAATTCAAATAATCTGATAACAACAAAGAGAATTCATCGGTTAAATCATCAAAAAAATAGAAGTTTTGTAATATGTTAAGTGTGTTTATCTTTGGGGTTTTACCTATATTTGTTTTGATTGCTATTGGTTTCTTGAACTCTTTTTAATAAACATTCCTGCGATATAGTTATCGATTAAACCACAAAATCCTATAATTTCTGTGTTTTTTTCGTATACGATAATTTCTGCCGTTTTGAAAGATTCTATAACATTATCGTAATTATTAACCCAATATTCTTCGTTAATAAAATTATGGGTTGCTATATTAGAATTTAGCCAGATACTTCCTAAAGTTTTTAAAATTTCTTGGTCTTTTTTATTTAATTTACGTATCATTTTTTATCACCTTGATTTTGAAACGAGTTGAAAACGAGTTTCTTCTTGTCTTGATGACTTTAGCCATTGCGACCTTCGTTGAAGGTGCCTGATCTGTAATTATCTTTTGAGGTTTACCAAATTGTTTAATGAGACGTTTGATAAATGCATATCTTAGATAGTAGCCAACGGCTACAATGATAACATCCTTGTTAAATTGTTTATATCTGAAATAGTTCATAGAGAAAACTCCTTTTTGTTAAATTTATACTATAAATTCAACTTTGTAACAGAACCTTAGTAAGCAAACAATTTTTAATAACATTAAACGACTAAATATAAAAACGATAAAGCAAGAAAACTCTTCATATATCAAAGAAGATGCCGACATAGAAAAAGTTATTCAAAGAGTAAATGCAAATAAAAAGAAATATGGCTTTGAAAGTACAACGAGCACTGAAAAAAGCAATGATTCAGATAATACTAATTCTAAATTTGAAAATTATATTCAATTAATAGAAACACTTAAAAATAAAATATCTATTTTAAATAATAAAATTCAAAAACAGGAAAGTTGTCACAAAATGACAATAGAATTTTATAGGAAAGAATTACAGGAAAGGTCGAAGCTACTTAAAAATCAGCAAATATTGACTTTAGAAAGTAATAAAAAAATTCAAAAATTGGAGTACAAACTAGAAGAAGAAAAGTAACTTAACTATACATCTAAGTTTGATACTAGTAATAAACAGACCAATAATGTACAAAAAGCTACTTTTAATGAAAAAGATGAGAAAATAAAAAAACAAATAGCAAAAGAAAATGAATTCTTTAAGGATGATAATAAATATGAAAAAACAAGTAATAATTCTGTGAATAGTTTAGTAAAAGAACGTAAAAAAGTTTTTAAAAAGTATTTTTCGGTCTTTTAGTGTAATTTTTCATTTTGGATGGATATTGAAAAAAGCAATGTTTAATGATAATTTTAAGATGTTAATATATAAGTAAGGGAGAAGTGTTGAATAATACATATTAAAAATATAGGTATTATAAAAGTTCAAATGAATGGTGAAGAGATGGTGTCAAACGCTTCTGTTGTTTTTTGGAAAAAAAAACTTCTAATTATTACAGCAGCTCATAGTGTTTTTGATTGGCATTATAAAAAATTCGCAGAATCTATATCTTTTTTTGACTATGAAGGAAATGAGGTTAATATCAACAGAATTGTTCTAAGTAATAATTGGGTTAGTGAAGGTATTTTGGATTTTGATACTGCTATATTAATTCCAGATAAAACAAATGACTGCAATTACAATAAGATATATCCAAAATTCTTTTATGATAAAGAACAAAAAATAACTGTTTTATATTTGAAGGACAAATTATTTAAAAAAAAATTAATGTGTCATGAGGCTAATACTTTCGAAGACTATATATACGAATCGAGTATGATTGGTGTAAATCTAAAAGCTAAAGAAGGTTACTCTGGATCTCCTTGGTACTATAAAGATGAAAAAGGAACATATCAAATAACAAATACAAGCCTCTCTTTTAAAAAATATAAAAAATTAACATTTGCTCCATACTGGGGTATGCATATGAAAGATATGTTTCTATTTTCTGAAAATGTAAACAATGTTAATGAAAAATATATTAATCATATATTATATTAGGAGGTGAAATAATGAATAAAAATAGTGTCCTAAAATTACAAGGTATACGCACAAAAAAATCTACAAATAGCCAAGCATCAAATGCCAGTGTTATGTGTAAAAAACAGAGTAGTGTAAGTGTTGTTTTCTGTGTATTTCCACAAGGAAATAAATAACATTTAATTAAAAAGCATCAACTGAAACATCAGTTGGTGCTAATTTGGAGTTGTTAAGTGTGGATTATAGATATGTAAAATATATAAATAATAGTCGGTATTATACAAAACCTTCTTATGAAAATGAAGGCATTATAAATTTGAAACAAGTTCCTCATAATTTTGAAATAGTCCAAGGAGAACATTGGACAAATGTTTTCAATAATACACAACATCTACCTAAACAAGGATGGAAAATACATATATGTACACAACTGAAAGAGGCTAGAAAAACTTTAGATATAGTTTCTAATCTTATGTTCAAAGAAAATGTATCTTTTAAATATGTAAAAAGTATGCACGAATTGATGTTAAAAGATTCAAAATATGGAGATCGGAGTTCTTCGGGGAAGTTTATTACTATTTATCCATCTTCAAATGAACAATTCATAGATTTATTAAAAAAATTGGAACATGAGCTATCTAATCTTCCTAAAGGGCCGTACATTTTAAATGATAAAAGATGGTATAAAAGTAATGTCTATTTTAGATATGGTGGTTTTATGCCTAGGACTTTTAGATATAATGGGGAGATATTAGATGCTATAGAAGATCCAAATGGAAATCTTATAGAAGATCAAAGAAAGCCCTATTATGTATTACCTGATTTTATTGAGGAACCCGAAGAAATAAAAAAAATGAATTTGGAAGTTGATCATGAATATAAAAGAACTCCTTTAGATAACTACAACATAAAAGAGGCTCTGCATTTTAGTAATGGTGGTGGGGTTTATTTAGCGGAACATAATAAATGGGGTAATGTTGTGTTAAAAGAAGGTCGTCCACACACATCGACAGGCTTCGATAATATTGATGCTTTTGAAAGAGTTGAAAACGAAGGGAAAGTATTGAAGAAGCTTATGAAAGCAAATTATCCAGCCAAAATATATGATTCTTTTTCAGCTTGGGAGCATAAATTTATTGTAGAAGAATATATCGAAGGAGATTCTTTGTCGATTTGGATGGTTAACAAATATCCATTTTCATCAGAATCTAATAATGAAAATTATGTAAAATCTTCAATTAATATCTTAAATCAATTAATTAAAGCTATAAAAGAACTCCACAATTTAAATATAGGTTTTGGAGATCTTCAACCAGCTAATATTATAGTAAGTAAGGAAGAAAAAATAAGATTAATAGATTTTGAAACTGCAGGTTCTATTAATGATTCATTATCCAGTGTAATGACTCCTGGCTTTATAGGTAGTCCCAAAATGAACAAAGGCCAAGGAGACTGGTTTGCTGTACTAAGAATTGCTAAGCAAATGTTTATTCCTATAGGAAGCGTCCAAGATATTTCTCATAATTTGGACAGTGTTCATAATAGTTGGATTAAATCAACTTTTGGACAAGAAGCTTTACATATTATAAAAAAAATAGAAAATATATGCAAATATCAAAATTCTAGACCAATGAAAGAATTTATCACTTCTCAAAATAAAACAGTCAGAAATTTTAATTTACTATCTGTTAAAGAAAAACTTATAAATTGTATAAAGAATGATCTAAGAGATGAAGAATTGCTTATGCATGGAGATATAAGACAGTATGAAATGAATTCTGGTAAGTGGAATGTTTTGACTGGTGGATTTGGTGTGATTATGGCGGTTAAAAGATCTGGAGAATGGGATGAAAAATTTGATAAATGGATTAAGAGTATAGATTACTCCAATTTGGGGTATTTAGAAAATGGGTTATATACTGGGAAAATAGGTATAGCAAATGTACTAATAGAATCTGGATATATAAAAGAAGCAGCAACAATAATTAAAACTATTAATATTGAAGATAGCAACCAAGATATTTCATTGGCATCAGGTTTAAGCGGTTTAGGTTTAGGTTTTTTAAGTATATATTATGAGCTTAAAGAAAATATTTATTTAGATGAAAGTAAAAAAATAGGTGAAATGCTTGAGAATAACTTCCAAGATAATACACCTGTGTATACTTTTGATTATGATATAGTTGATAAAGGATTCCTAACTGGTTGGTCAGGTGCTTCTTTATTTATGTCATGTTTATATAGAGCAACTAATAACGAAAAATGGTTACATCTTTCTCGTAAAATGTTGAACAAAGAGTTAGAAAAGACATTATTTGATGATACTGGATTATTTCAAGTAGATGACGATTTTCGTATACTGCCTTATCTATCTAGTGGTGGCGCTGGTTTAGCAATACCTATGATTGCATATGAAAGTATAGTAAATGAATCGATATGGAGAAAAGAGTTAGAAGGTATATCAAAAATAGCTAAAAGTAAAACATTTTTCAATGGAGGATTATTTCAAGGTACTACCGGTATAGTAGCTATAAGTAATTTATTAGATAACTATTTAAATAAAGAAGATTTGACTAAGTCTTCTTTATTTACATTAAATTTACATTTAATTGAAACAGAAAATTGTATTTATTTACCAGGAGATTCATGTTTTAGGGTTTCATCTGACCTTATGTCAGGAACTGCAGGATTGTTAACAGTTGTTGACGATATTATTAATAATAGTTATTTTTCATGGTTACCTTTACTTAATATAGACAAGCTTATAAATTTAGATAAAATTACAAGGAGGTGAAGTTGGTATATGAAAAATGTATTGGATTTACAGCAAATGAGAAGCAAAGCTGGTAAAAAGAAGCCAACAAGAAAACAATCTAGTACTAGTTGGGGATGTGCTCCTTCTAGTAACACTAGTTGGTTTTTCTGTTAATTTTGTGTGATATTCCTGATTAAGGAGGTGAGTTAACTATGAACAAAGTATTATCTTTGCAACAAGAAACAGTTTCAAAAGAAGTACAATTAAAAGCTAAATCTTCAAAAAGTCAAAACTGTAAGAATAGTAGTCATTCTAGCTGGTTTATTTGCTAGAAATTAAAAGAGGCAATAAGATCGTATTAAAAATACTATCTTATTGTCTCAATTTTTATGGAGTTGTTTAATTTGAACGTATACAATATTTTAAAAATAGCTATTGATAATAAAAGCAAGAAAATTTATTTGGCAGTTATAATTATCATTTCTTTAATTTTCACATTAGCTTCTTTATATTTCCCTTTAATAATAAAAAATATTATAACAGAACTTGAAAAAAATAAAGTGAGTGTTTTTATTATTTGCTATTTAATTTTGTTTTTAATATTAAGGTCAGTTATGGAATCTATAAATGAGTATTTAATAGCTAAACTTGGAAATATAGTTATAAAAGACTTACAACAAAATATTTATGATCGAATAGTAAACTATCCAATATCATTTTTCGATGAATATAATAGTGGAGACTTATCAAGTAGACTAGTAAACGATACAGAAGTAATTAAAGATTTAATAACATTTCATATTCCTAAAGTTATTAATGGATTAGTTATGATTGTTGGGGCTGTTTGTTTAATAGTGTTATTAGACTGGAAATTGACAGTACTAATTTTACTTATATCTCCTGTAATATTTGGAATTATATTTCCATTAATGAAAAAATTAGAAAATACAGGAGAGATACAACAAAATGAAATCTCCAATTTTATATCAAAAACTCAAGAAACATTTAAAAATATTAGGATGGTAAAAGCTTCTACTGCAGAACAATCTGAGAGTAAAAGCATTTCTAGATACATAAATAATTTATTTAAAGTAAATTTATATGAAAGTAAGGTTATGTCTTTAGTATCTCCTTTAGTGAACCTTTTACTTATTTTTGGCTTACTAATTATAGCTGGATATGGCGCATATCGAATTCAAAATGATACTTTAACTTTAAGTACTCTTATTGCATTTATAATTTACTCATTCCAGTTAATGAGTCCTATAAGTTCAATAAGTAGTTTTATAGGAGAATATCATAAATCTAATGGAGCTTTTAAAAGCTTAACTGTTATCCTTAGTAAGGATATTGAAAATGCTAAAAATACATATAAATATAATTTTAAGTTAGAGGATAAATTAATATTTGATAATGTAAGTTTAGAATTTAAAGAAAAAAAAATCCTTGATAATATCTCTTTTAAATTAAATAAAGGGGAGTCTCTTACAATTATAGGTCCTTCAGGATCTGGAAAAACAACATTATTAAATGTAATAGAAAAATTTTATTATATAAACAGTGGAAGTATAACTATAGATGGTATAGACATTAATGATATCAACACTCAAAATTTAAGATACAATATAGGATTAGTTAGCCAAGATATACCTATTATAAGTGGTACAATAAAAGATAATTTACTATATGGATTGAATAATGTAAGTATTACCAATTTTGAAATTAAAGATATTTTAAAATCTACTATGCTAAAGGATCTTGTTATTAATCAAATTGATGGTATTAATAGTTATGTTGGAGAAAGTGGTAATCGTCTTTCAGGCGGCGAAAAACAAAGAATTAATATAGGGAGAGTACTTTTAAAAAATCCTAATATTATTTTATTAGATGAAGCAACTTCAAATCTAGATAATGAATCCAAATCTGAAATTATTAACTCTATATCTGAAATAACACAAGATAAAACTGTTTTAAAAATAACACACAATATGCATGAGTTAAAAGAAGACGAACAAATATTATTTATAGAAAATGGGAAAATTATTTTTAAAGGAAAACATGGTGAGTTGCTGAAAAACAATGAAAGATATAAAAAATTCATTAAAAATGAGGCTTAGTACTTTACCTATAGTTTAAAATAAGGTATTATACTATATACAGTAGTTAGTATAACTTATATGAGAGGGGCATTATTTAATGAATATTCAATTTAAAAAAGGCGCCTTGGAATTATTAGTTTTATTAATTGTAAAACAGGAAGATCAATATGGGTACTCATTAAGTCAAATTATAACTAATAGGATAGCTATATCTGAGGGTACTATATATCCTTTGCTACGTAAGCTTGTAAGAGAAGAATATTTGGAAAGTTACTATACCCCCTCTAAAGAGGGGCCTTCGAGAAAATATTATAGTATAACTAGTAAAGGTAATGTACGTTTAAATTTACTACTCAGAGAATGGAACAACTTTACTGAAGCAATAAATATGTTTGTGAAAGAGAGTGGTCTTCATGAATAAAGAAGAGTATTTAAGAATAATTAAAAAAGGAATTAAGAAAGTAGATGCTAAGGAAAAAGAAGATATTTTAAATGAATATGAATCGCATTTTATTAGTGGATATAAAGATAATAAGGATGATACGGAAATTATTAAAGAGTTAGGTAATCCTATAAAGGTAGCTAAAGAGATAAATGCTGTAAATTCAATATATAAAATAGAAAAGGAAAAAAGTGTTAAAAGCATATTTTCTGCAGCATTTTCTATTATGGGACTTAGTATCTTCAACTTATTTTTAATAATAATTAGTTTTTTTATTTTTTTATTACTCTTACCTTTTGTACTAGCTTACTTTATTGCAGTTCCAATAATGATTTTTTCACCAATAATATTATTAGTAATGGGTTGTATAAATGGCTTTGACACTATTAATACAGGAGACATTTTCGAAGTTATTAAAGGGGTAGTTTTAGGAATTATATTAGCCTTTATTGGTTATTTTATTGCTAAATATTTCTTGAAACTTTTGGTTCTTTATTTGAATTGGAATATAGATGTATATAAAAAGGAGAAATTAAAGTGAAATATATATATATATATTTATTATTGATTTTTTCAATTATTTTAGTGAGTTGCTCTAATTCTATAGATAATAATAATTCTAAGGAAAATAGCGAAGATAAAATAGTAGAAAAACCATTACCTAAAAAAATATTTGATAAGAATAAAGATGGACAATATATAACAGAAAATGAAATTAGAAAATCAATAAAACTGTATTTAGATAAAAATGAAGAATTATCTGAAGCTAGTGAATACTATGAAGATAAAATAGATTCTGAAGAATCGCTGAGTCAAAATGAAATTAAAAAACTTAAGAAGTTAAATAATTTAAATCAAAAAAATGATGAAAATTTTAAAAGCTATATAAAAAGCAACAAATTACCTAAAAGTTACAGAAAAGACACAGAAAGAATAAGTAAATACATTTCTCATTCTAATAAATATTCCCAAAATTTGGAAAAGAAAATTGATAAAATAATAGACAAAGGTATAAATCAAAAAAAAGTATCAATTAAAGATATTGGAAAAATCGAAAATGATAGTACAATAGTGAATGGAAGAGAGCAATCTAAAATAGAAAAATTCTTAAATGAAAAAAATATTAAAACTAAAGCCTTTAAAAAGTAATTACTTATTCATCAACTTTTTATTTTTACAGTTAGAATCACAATAATTTAAATCACAAACCACCCGTGTGAACGGGTGGTTTGTTCTACGTTTATAAACCTCTTTTATTGGCCAGCCCAAAAGGACACTGACAGGTCAGTCAACTGCACTACTTTCCCATCACACCCCCTAAAAGGGTACTATTTTTTTCGTCTTTTTTTAATTTCTTCTCCTGTAAATGGACCTATGTATTCTTCTATTGAAATTTGATCTGCAACGATATTCTCTTGTAATTGATTACGAATGTAATTTTCAATTACCTTTTTATTGCTACCTACTGTATCTACATAAAATCTTTTACACCAAAACTATCTATTTCC
>PVMJ01000236.1_pt1 | contig 27524 bp, 22 predicted proteins | sample 1853361 | NCBI WGS metagenome assembly PVMJ01 (sample SAMN08533506, study PRJNA380276) | Synthetic metagenome, whole genome shotgun sequencing project. | isolation source: mock microbial community containing genomic DNA from 20 ATCC strains | collected 2017 | reverse complement strand
GTCGTTTGAACATTTTTTTCTTCCTGTTTGATTTCAGACGGCATTGCCGTTCCGTTTGGTTTCCAGCAGCTCCCAGCGTTCCAGCTTTTCCAAAAGCAGCATTTCGATTTCTTCGGCGCGGTTTTGCAATGCACCTGCTTTTTCGTAATCTTTGAAAATTTCAGGATAGGAAAGTTGGGTATTGATTTCAGCCTGCTCGGCTTCCAAAGCGGCGATTTCGTCGGGCAGGGCATCGAGTTCGCGCTGCTCTTTGTAGGACAGTTTGACCGTGCGGTTGGCTTTGGGTTTTTCTTTGGCGGGTTCGGCATCGGATGCTTTGGGTGCGGATGCCGTCTGAATTTTATCTTCCCGCGATTTTGCGTCGATATAGTCCTGATAGCCGCCGATGTATTCTTTCAGACGGCCTTGTCCTTCGAAAACAATGCTTTGGGTAATTACGTTATCAAGGAACATACGGTCGTGCGAGACAAGGAATACTGTGCCTTGATAATCGCGCAACAGGTCTTCGAGCAGCTCTTGGGTGTCGATGTCTAAGTCGTTGGTCGGTTCGTCCAAGACCAGGATATTGGCAGGACGGGTAAAGAGTTTTGCCAGCAAAAGGCGGTTGCGTTCTCCGCCGGAGAGCGATGAAACAGGGCTTTGCGCACGGGCTGGATGGAACAGGAAATCTTCCAAATAGCTCATGACGTGTTTTTTCTTACCGCCGACTTCAACGTAATCGTTTCCCTGTCCGAGGGTGTAAAACACGGTGTCGTTTTCATTCAACGCGCTGCGGAACTGGTCGAAATAGGCGACTTCCTGCTTACTGCCGATACGGATTCTGCCGTAGGTCGGCTGCAATTCGCCCAAAATCAGCTTAAGGAAGGTGGTTTTGCCGATGCCGTTGGGGCCGATTAGGCCGATTTTGTCGCCGCGCTGCAAGATAGCGGAGAATTTGTCCATAATGACTTTGCCGCCATAGGCAAACGAAGCGTGTTCCAATTCGGCGATGATTTTGCCACTTTTCTCACCGCTATCGAGCTTGAAGTTGACTTGTCCCTGTACGTTGCGGCGTTCTGCACGCTGGCGGCGCAGCTCTTCCAAACGGCGCACGCGGCCTTCGTTGCGGGTACGGCGCGCTTCGATGCCTTTGCGTATCCATGCTTCTTCCTGTGCGTGGAATTTGTCAAAGAGGCGGTTGTGTTCCGCTTCGACTGCCAACTCTTGCGCTTTTTTCTCGCTGTATTTAGAGAACGAGCCGGGATAGGAACGCAAAATACCGCGATCGAGTTCGACAATCCGCGTGGCGATATTGTCCAAAAAACGGCGGTCGTGGGTAATCACAACCAAGCTGCCTTCAAACGCTTTGAGCAGATTTTCCAGCCAAATAATCGCGTCGATATCCAAATGGTTGGTCGGCTCGTCCAGCAGCAATACGTCGGGCTTTTGCACCCAAGCCTGAGCCAAGGCGACGCGCTTTTTCTGACCGCCGGAAAGGTTGCCGATTTTTTCATTTTCCGGCAAACCGAGTTCCCCCAAAGTCTGCTTGACTGCCGCATCCAGTTTCCAGCCGTCCTTCGCTTCGATTTCAAGTTGCAATTCGTTGAGTTCTTTCAACAAAGCCTCACTCGAACCATTTTCCAACTCATGGCTGACATGATGATAACGGCGCAATAAATCACGAATTTCGCCCAAACCTTCGGCAACGGTATCAAATACGGTTGCGTCCTTATCAAAAAAGGATTCCTGCGGTACATAAACGATTTTGAGGTTGTTTTGAACAATAATCTGCCCGTCGTCGAGCTTTTGCAAACCGGCGAGGATTTTTAAAAACGAAGACTTGCCTGCGCCGTTGCGTCCGATTAAGCCGACTTTTTCGCCGCTGTCGAGTTGAAAAGAAGTTTTGTCGAGCAAGGCAACGTGGCCGATGGCAAAAGAAGCGTTTTCTACAGATAATATATTCATGATACAAATTCTCAACAGTTACCGTTTGGATTTTACCGCAAGTTTGGCGCGGGCAATTTCAACCGCACCCGGCAGGACGGAAACAATAATGATGCCGCCCATCACCAAGCCCAGATTGTTTTTTACGACGGGGAAGTTGGCAAAGAAATAGCCCGCGTAAGAAAACAGGATAACCCACAACAAGCCACCGATGATGTTGTAGCGGATAAATTTGGCATAGTGCATTTTCCCCATACCGGCGACGAAGGGGGCGAAGGTGCGGACGATGGGCATAAAACGGGCAATGATGATGGTTTTGCCGCCGTGTTTTTCGTAAAAACGGTGGGTTTTATCGAGATATTCACGTCGGAAGATTTTAGAATCGGGGTTGGCGAACAGCCTGCCGCCGAAATATTTGCCGACGGTAAAATTGAGCGCGTCGCCGAGTATGGCGGCAAGGCTTAATAATGCAACCATCAAATGAATATCCATACCGCCCAGCGCGGCAATCCCGCCGGCGGCAAACAGCAGCGAATCGCCGGGCAGTAAGGGCGTAACAATCAGGCCGGTTTCGCAAAAAACAATCAAAAACAGAATCGCATAAATCCACACACCGTATTGCGCCGACAGCGCGAGCAGGTGTTGGTCGATATGGAGGATGAAGTCGATGGCGGAGGCAAGCACGGCGCGTTCCTAAAAAAACAAACCGCGTATTTTAACCGATTGGAAAAATGCCGTCTGAAAAGTTTCAGACGGCATCGGCTATTCAAATTCATTTCACGTAAAAACCGCAAACCAAAATAGTTTGCGGTTTGGCATTTAAAGTGACAATGATGATTTCAAATCATCAGAATTTTATGCCGACGCGCAAGCCGTATTCACGAATACTGGTTTTCGGGATGGTGAGCGATACGTCGCCACTCTTGGTTGTTACACTAAACTCGCCGGATTCTTTGTAAGTGCGTTGTTTGTAGAACGGCCCCGCCTCGATGCTGGCGGATTCGCCCAGTTTTTTACCAATATTTGCACCCAATCCAAAGCCCCAGCCGTTGGTTTTTTGATTGATGTCTTTTTTGAGATTGGTAACGCCGGTGTTTAATTTATAGCGGGAATTGAGGTCAAATTTCACTTCAGACCAAGGGTTGATATACCAGCCGTTACCCAGTTGGGAAAGCAAATCCGCGTGAACTTTGGCTAACCACGACTGACGGCTGCTGTGAAGCGTATGCTTGGTGGTTTTAATGCTGTCTTTTGAAGATTCAAAACCCAAGCCGGCACCCACACGGAAATTTAAAGAATCACTTAACGTTTGGGTGTAGGTGTAGCCTGTGTAAAGATCGATACGGTTTTCAGGAACGCCGGTGGGCAGTTTTACATTTTTAGTCTTACCCAGCTTGTTCTCATCTGTTTCCAAATTAATAATATTTTTTTTGCTGCGCCCGAAACCGGCTTCCAAGCGGATGCCTTGGTTGGCATCAAAAGGAATATCAGCACGCACGCTGATGTGTTTGGCAGCTTTGTGTTTTTCTTTCAGGAAAGCACGAGTTGAAGAAATGGAAGAGAGGTCGGTGTGGACGGTAAACTCATTAGCGGTTTGAAGCTCTTGTGCAGCGGCGGCAGTACCGGTCAGGGCAATCATGGCACATGTAAAAACTGTTTTTTTCATAGTTAAAACCTCTAAAATTTGGATTGTAGTCGGATATGGTAACATAACGTAAATAATCGTTACGCTTACAATTATATTCTTAAGCTTTCGATTTTACATATATTAATAAAAATTAACAAATAGTTATTTGTTTACAACGAATTGTTATTCTCACTTGGTTTTCTGTTTTTTATGGGAATGACGAAATTTTAGTTTGTGTGTATTTATCGGAAAAACAGAAACCCGCCGCCGTCATTCCCGCGCAGGCGGGAATCTAGAACCCAACGCGACAAAAATTTATCCGAAGCGACAACAATCTTTTCATCGTCATTCCCGCGCAGGCGGGAATCTAGAACGTAAAATCTAAAGAAACCGTTTTTCCCGATAAGTTTCCGTGCCGACAAACCTAGATTCCCGCCTGCGCGGGAATGACGGGATTTTAGGTTTCTGATTTCGGTTTTCTGTTTTAAGGGAATGACGAGACTTGAGATGGCGGCATTTATCGGGAGCAACTGAAACCACCCTGCCGTCATTCCCGCGAAAGCGGGAATCTAGGTTCGTCCGGTTTCGGTTATTTCCGATAGATTCCTGCCGCGTTGGGGGTCTGGATTCCCGCCTGCGCGGGAATGACGGGACTTTAGGTTTCTGTTTTTGTTTGAGACCTTTGCAAAATTCCTTTCCCTCCCGACAGCCGAAACCCAAACACAGGTTTTCGGCTGTTTTCGCCCCAAATACCGCCTAATTTTACCCAAATACCCCCTTAATCCTCCCCGGATACCCGATAATCAGGCATCCGGGCTGCCTTTTAGGCGGCAGCGGGCGCACTTAACCTGTTGGCCGCTTTCAACAGGTTCAAACACATCGCCTTCAGGTGGCTTTGCGCACTCACTTTAATCAGTCCGAAATAGGCTGCCCGCGCATAGCGGAATTTACGGTGCAGCGTACCGAAGCTCTGTTCGACCACATATAGTGGATTAAATTTAAACCAGTACGGCGTTGCCTCGCCTTGCCGTACTATTTGTACTGTCTGCGGCTTCGTCGCCTTGTCCTGATTTAAATTTAATCCACTATAACGGGTCTTCGATAAATATCGGTTACGTTTGGTTTGCGTTTCCGTCAGCGGACGGTTGCGGCAGGCTTTGCGCATAATGCCGTCCAACAACTGATGTTCTTCCAGATGTTGCCGGTTTTCCGCACTGTCATAGCCTTTGTCGGCATAGACGGTCGTACCTTCGGGTAACCCTTCCAACAACGGCGACAGGTGTTTGCACTCATGGGCATTGGCGGGGGTAATGTGCAGTTTCTCGATATAGCCTTCCGCATCGGTACGGGTATGTTGTTTGTAACCGAGTTTGTAGAGGCCGTTTTTCTTGATCCAACGGGCATCGCTGTCCTTACTCGGTGTGGTTTGGCCGTTGATTTGTCCTTCTTCATCGACTTCTATGACCTGACGCTGTGTGCTGCCGGCGGTCTGAATAATGGTGGCATCAATGACGGCGGCGGATGCTTTCTCTACTTTTAAGCCTTTTTCGGTCAGTTGGCAGTTAATCAGTTCCAACAGTTCGGACAGGGTGTCGTCTTGCGCCAGCCAGTTGCGGTAGCGGCATAAGGTGCTGTAATCGGGGATGCTCAGTTCGTCAAAACGGCAAAACAGGTTGAAGTCGATGCGGGTGATGAGGCTGTGTTCGAGTTCGGGATCGGAGAGGCTGTGCCATTGTCCGAGCAGGACGGCTTTGAACATGGACAACAGGGGATAGGCGGGACGGCCGCGGTAATCTCTGAGGTAACGGGTTTTTGACGGTTCAGGTATGGTTCGATCGGCTGCCAATCAATCACCCGGTCCAACTTCAATAGCGGGAAACGGTCGATGTGTTTGGCAATTATGGCTTGTGCGGTTTGCCGGAAGAAGGTGCTCATGAGAAATCCCCTAAATGTCTTGGTGGGAATTTAGGGGATTTTGGGGATTTTTGCAAAGGTTTCCGCCTGAAACATTATGAGATTTCAGGCGGCATTGGATTGCTTGGCGGAATATTTTTAAAAAGGCTTACGCGCCGTAAACGGGGTATTTATTGCACAAAGCAGTTACTTGTTTGCGGACTTTGGCGAGGTTGGCTTCGTCTTCGGGGTTAGACAATACGTCGGCAACCAAGTTCGCCAATACGCGCGCGTCGGCTTCGTTAAAACCGCGTGTGGTCATGGCAGCGGAGCCGATGCGGATGCCGGAGGTAACGAAGGGTTTTTCCGGATCGTTCGGAATGGCGTTTTTGTTGACGGTGATGTGCGCTTTGCCCAAAGCGGCTTCGGCGGCTTTGCCGGTAATTTTCATCGGTTGCAGGTCAACGAGGAAAACGTGGCTTTCGGTGCGGCCGGAAACGATGCGCAAACCGCGTTTAACCAACTCTTCCGCCATGGCGGCTGCATTGATTTTCACTTGTTTTGCGTATTGTTTGAACTCGGGTTGCAATGCTTCTTTAAACGCCACGGCTTTGGCGGCGATAACGTGCATCAGCGGACCGCCTTGCAGGCTTGGGAAGATGGAAGAGTTCAACGCTTTTTCGTGGGTATTGTCGCGGCACAAAATTACGCCGCCGCGAGGACCGCGCAGGGTTTTGTGGGTGGTGGTGGTCACGAAGTCGCAGAACGGCACCGGGTTGGGATATTCGCCGCCGGCAACCAGACCGGCATAGTGCGCCATATCGACAAAGAGGTATGCGCCGACTTTATCGGCGATTTCGCGGAATTTTGCCCAGTCGATTTGTAACGCGTAGGCAGACGCACCCGCCACAATCATTTTGGGTTTGTGTTCGAGCGCGAGGCGTTCGACTTCGGCATAATCGAGCACTTCGTTTTCATCCAAACCATAAGTAACGGCGTTGTAGAGTTTGCCTGAGATATTAACGCTCGCGCCGTGGGTCAGGTGGCCGCCGTGCGCTAGAGACATACCCAAAATGGTGTCGCCTGGTTTTAAAACGGAAGCGTACACGGCTTGGTTGGCTTGCGAGCCGGAGTGCGGTTGGACGTTGGCATAGGCTGCGCCAAACAGTTCTTTTACGCGGTCAATCGCCAATTGTTCGACAATATCGACGTATTCGCAGCCGCCGTAGTAGCGTTTGCCGGGGTAGCCTTCGGCGTATTTGTTGGTCAGCTGGGAACCTTGCGCGTCCATTACGGCGCAGCTGACGTAGTTTTCGGAAGCAATCAGCTCGACGTGGTCTTGCTGGCGTTGGTCTTCTTGGGCAATGGCTGCTGCCAAATCGGGGTCGTATTGTGCGAGGGTAACGCTTTTTGAAAACATGTTCTCGGCTCCTTTGTGTAATCAGGGTATCATGAGTGTTTTTTGTATAAAAAAATATTTCAAAACCTAAGGCAGATAGCCCATAATGCGTAAATTTTCTTTGGCATTATCAGGTAATTTATTTAACATGCTGGTTTTTAGCGTCTCATTACCTTTATTTAGTACAAGACTAATCAAAAGCAATACATTAAATGGTAAATTTTCGGCAGTTTGTGCAAAATCAATCAAATAACCAGCACCAACCACATCTTTATCAGCCATAACCCGCTGATACACCACTTGCTAAGACAACTCTCCTGCCCCACCATGTCTTAAAATCAGATGAATGGCTTGTAATGCTGTGTTTGGTGTCTCACAAATTGCCAAGATCTGCTCAGAAGCTTGCTTGATGGCTTGTATTTTTGTTTGATTACTCACAATTTCCCCCTATTTTAATAATTAACTTAAATGCGGTCAAATTCACAAAATACAAGCTTTACCTCTAATCACCCATCACTCGACCTTCTCGGCGTGGATCGGCACCACCAACCAGCCTGCTTGGCTCGATAATAATGGCTTGAACACCTGAATTTAGCTCACGCACATCAGTCTTATAGCCCAAATCATTTAATGCTTGTTGCCACTGGACGGCGGTTGTACCCGTTTCTAGTTCATAGCTACCAAAGCGATTTAATAAATTGGGTGCACTGATGGCATTTTGGATATCCATATTCCAGTCACTATGTGCCACAATCGTCTTAGCGACATAGCCAATGATACGGCTACCACCTGGGGAGCCGATTGCCATATAAGGCTTGCCTGCTTTAAATACGATGGTTGGTGCCATTGAGGAGCGTGGTCTCTTGCCGGGCTCGACACGATTGGCGACCTGTTTGCCCTGCTTTATTGGCTCAAAACTAAAGTCTGTCAGCTCATTATTCAGCAGGTAGCCATTTGCCATCAAAGTTGAGCCAAACGCATTTTCAATGGAAGTCGTCATTGATAGCACATTGCCCGCCTTATCCACAATTGATATATGACTGGTAGAAGGTAACTCAATCGCTTGTGAGGACACCCACTCATGAATAAAATCGCCTGCAGATACGCTAGGCAATGCCTTATCCGACTGCTCAAGCAGCTGGCTGCGATGTTTTAGGTAGTCTTTAGAAATCAACTGGCGAATGGGTACTGGTACAAAATCAGGGTCGCCCAAATATACATCACGATCCGCAAACGCAAGCCTAGAAGCGTCGCCCAAGAGACGTAAACCTTCAGCATCATACCCCACCTGATTGGGTGAAAATTCATTTAAAATCCCCAAAATCTGACCCACAGCAATCCCACCTGAGCTTGGTGCACCCATACCGCATACTTCATAAATACGATAAGTCACACAAACAGGCGGGCGTTCCACCACTTGATAATCAGATAAATCTTGTAAGGATAATTGACCGGGGTTATCCTTAGCATTTTGGACAACTGAAACGATATTTTGGGCATATTTACCAGTATGCAGAGCTTTTGCACCTTGAGCTGCTAACGCCTGAACACTGTCAGCAAATTCTAAATTTTTCAGCAAGCTGCCTGCTTGTAGCGGCACACCATTCGGCAAAAAATAAGCGGCTGTTTTTGGATAGCGTGCCAAATGCTGCTGATTTTGCTCAACCGAGATGGCAAGCCTTGGCGACACCTCAAAGCCTTGTTTTGCCAAGCGGATCGGTGTATCAAATAATTTTCCCCAAGGCAATACACCGTATCGCTGATGTATTGTCTCCATCAGTTTAGGGATAGCAGGCGTACCCACCGAGCGACCACCGACCACCGCTTCCATAAATTTCAATGGTTGACCATCTTTATCCAAAAATAATTCCGGCGTCGCACGCATCGGTGCCGTCTCACGCCCATCAAATGTGGTCAATGTTTTGGCGGTATTATCCCAATACAACACAAATGCACCACCGCCCAAGCCTGACGACTGTGGCTCTACCAAGCTTAGTGTCGTCTGCACCGCCACCATCGCATCTGCAGCGCTACCGCCTTGCTTTAAGATATCATAGCCAGCTTGTGTTGCTAATGGATTGGCTGACGCTACCATAAAATCACTTGCAATCACCTGCTTTTGTTCGGTCAGTCCCGTTGCATGTTCAGGCGTGTGAGCGTCTGCACCTGTGATGACAGCAGAATGAGTATTAACCTTACCTTGATTGGCATGGATGACTTGACATCCAGAGATTGTCATAGACATTATCAATGCAGTCAATAAATATGTTTTAGCCACAAGCACTCCTTCGCCTGAGTTTGATTGATGATTCATACAAGGCATGCTGATTATTGTATTTAATATGGCTAAATAATTCAATCCAAACTATCAATCTTGACCATCAAAAAAAGACCGCTAATGTCATCAGCAGTCTTTTTTGATATTTATTTTAAGATATTAAGTAATCAGACCTTTGGGCTATGCTCTTCAATGAGTGGTTTTAGCTCACCTGATTGGTACATTTGTAGGATAATATCACTACCACCGATTAACTCACCATTAACCCAAAGCTGTGGAAAGGTTGGCCGACTGGCGATGAGTGGTAGAGTACTGCGAATTTCTGGGTTTTCTAGGATATTAACAAAAGCAAAGGGTCTGCCAATTGGGTCAGCACCTCTACTGCACGCGCTGAAAATCCACATTGGGGAAACTGGGGCGTGCCTTTCATATATAGTGGATTAACAAAAACCAGTACGGCGTTGCCTCGCCTTAGCTCAAAGAGAACGATTCTCTAAGGTGCTGAAGCACCAAGTGAATCGGTTCCGTACTATTTGTACTGTCTGCGGCTTCGTCGCCTTGTCCTGATTTTTGTTAATCCACTATACAGTAGGAAAGGCTGAAAATTTATGCGTAAAGCGTGATATTGTCAACGTTTTTATCAACCGGACGGCGGTGTTAAAAGAAAATTTTGCCGTATCCGATAAAACACTGGATAAAAATATTATCTTTGTTATAATTAATGTAAAGATTCAATTTGACTTTTTAACCGTAAACCAAGAGAGGAAAGCGATATGTTCCCAGAATACCGTGATTTGATTTCCAAATTGAAACAGGAAAATTCCCGCTTCGCCCGTCTGTTCGACGAACACAACGAGCTGGACGATAAAATTACCGGTCTGGTCAACAATCCGGTTACCAGCGGTGCGGAAACCATCGATGAGCTGAAAAAAGCCAAATTGAAACTGAAAGACGAGTTGTACGCCATCCTGCAAAAAGCAGCGGGAAAATAATTCGGGTTTGAGTTTTTGAAATGCCGTCTGAAATGTGTTCAGACGGCATTTTTGTCATTTGACCGGAAGGCTTGTGCTGTTTGAAATAACGGCGGCGGTATCGGATTGCCGCCGCCGTGTACTTGTGTGAACGGCTGTCTGTCTATTTTGCGTGCAGGCGGTCGAGATAGGCGACTTCTTCGCTGCTGCCCATGAAGACGGCGACGCGTTGGTGCAGGTTTTCGGGCTGTATGTCGAGCATGGCTTGATATGCGTTGCTTGCCGATGCGCCCGCCTGTTCGAGTATCAGGCTCATAGGGTTGGCTTCGTACATCAGGCGCAGTTTGCCGGGTTTAGCGGGGTCGCGTTTGTCTTGCGGATACATGAACACGCCGCCGCGCATCAGGATGCGGTGGATTTCGGCAACCATACTGGCTACCCAGCGCATATTGTAGTTTTTGCCGCGCGTACCGGTTTCGCCCGCCAAGAGCTCGTCGATGTATTGTTGGACGGGGGGCAGCCAGTGGCGGCGGTTGGACATATTGATGGCAAATTCTTTGGTACTTTCGGGTACTTTCGGGTTTTCTTTGGTCAGCACAAATTCGTTTTCGGCATTGAGCGTGAACATATATACGCCATGTCCGAATGTGAATACGAGCTGGGTTTGAGGCCCGTAAAGAACGTAACCAGCGGCAAGCTGCTGTCTGCCCGTTTGAAGGAATGATTCGGTTGCCAATGCGCCTTCGGGTTTTTCAAGGATGGAGAAAATCGTACCGACGGAAATGTTGACATCAATATTGGACGATCCGTCTAAAGGGTCGAATAGGACGAGATAGCGTCCGTTTTCACCGGCATTTACGAAAGTGTCTTCTTCCTCGCTCGCCAGCCCGGCAACGGCAGAATTGGCTTTGAGTGTGTCAATCATGATGTTGTTGGCGATAACATCCAGTTTTTTTTGGTCTTCGCCCTGAATATTGCCCGTGCCCGCCATACCCAATACGCCGGCCAGTGCGCCGAGGCGGACTTTGGCGTTGATTTCGGTGCAGGCGGAAACAACGGACAGTAAAACGCCGCCGAGTGCTTCGGGCAGCTGGTTTTGTTGCAGGTGTTCGGGGAGGAATCGGGTCAGTGTGTCCATAGTTTGCTCGTTTCGGAAAGGTTTGTGCCGTCTGAAAGGCGGCAGGTTATTGTGGCGTATTCCTTTGGTGCGTTTTGCAGGATAGTCTAGGGGATTGTAGTGTAAAAAAACGGCATGGGGCAAGTCGGAACGCGGCAGGCGGATGAGGGGATATTTATTCTTAAAAGTGCCGACTGCCGGTATATCGTCCGGTTTTGTTTATTTGACGGGAGATGTTGTCTGAAGGGTTTCAGACGGCATCGGGGTCAGCGGATTTTGCTGTCCAAAAGGTAGCGCGAGCCTTCGTCTTGCGCCAGCAGCCGCGTCAGGGCGGGGAGGTTTGCCGCCAATTGTTCCGCCAACAGATAGGGCGGATTGATGACGAACATTCCGCTGCCGTGCATACCGAAACCGTCGGCTTTCGGCGCGTGGACGTGAAGTTCGGCGTGAAGGTAGTTGTCGGGCAGGAGTTTTTTCAATTCTTCGGGCAGCTTGCGGCTTTCTTCGCGGCTGAGGCAGGGATACCAAATGAGATAACAGCCGGACTCAAACCGTTTTAAAGCGGCTTTCAGCGTTTCCGTTACACGCCGGTAGTCCTGTTTTTCCTCATAGGGCGGGTCGATGAGGACGGTGGCGCGGCGCGGCGGGGGCGGCAGCAGGGAAATCAGCCCTTTGTAACCGTCTTCGCGTAATACTTGTCCGCGTTTGCCCAATCCTGCTTCGCCCATATTGTTTTGCAGATGGACAAAGTCGGTGGGGTGCAGCTCAAACAGGCGTAATTTGTCGCCGACGCGGGTCAGCGATTGCGCCAGCCACGGAGAACCGCAGTAAAGTTTGGGCGAGGGCAGGATTTTTTGTATGTGCGCGGCAAAGTCAGAGAGTTCGGCAGGCAGGTTTTGCGCCTGTCGGAGCAGGGCGATGCCTTGTCGGTATTCGCCGACTTTCTGCGCCTCGCTGCCTTCGAGATTGTACACACCCGCGCCGCCGTGCGTGTCGATGTACCAGTAGGGCTTGTCTTTGCGGTTGAAATATTGCAGCACTAAAAACAAGGTGAAATGTTTGAGCATATCGGCGTGGTTGCCGGCGTGGAATGCGTGTCTGTAACTGAGCATAGTCGGTAAAACGGCGGGATATTCGGATGCCGTCTGAAGCGGGGTTCAGACGGCATAAACAGGGATGGATGGGAAATCAGCGGCTGCCGCCGATTTTGCTTTCTCTGCCTTCGAGCAGCTTGACGATATTACTTTTGTGGCGGAACAACACCAGCAAAGCAATGGCGACGGTCGCCCAAACCCACGAGACGTGCGGCATAAAGAAGGATGCGGCGACCGGTGCGGCGATTGTGGCGGTTAATGCGGCAAGGGAGGACACCTTGAAGCCGAATGCCATAACAAGCCAAATCAACGCGCAGACCAAGGCAGTTGCGGGAGAGAGTGCCAGAAGCACGCCCAATGCCGTTGCCACGCCTTTGCCGCCTTTAAATCCGAAAAACACCGGCCACATATGCCCGACCAGCGCGGCGAGTGCGACGGCCGCGATTGCGCTGTCGGATAAACCGAGCGGTTCTTGAAGCACGCGTGCAAGCAAAACGGCAACTAAACCTTTGGCGGCATCGCCCAAGAGCGTCAGCGCGGCCGCCTTTTTTTTGCCGCTGCGTAAAACATTGGTTGCCCCCGGATTGCCCGATCCGTAGGTGCGCGGGTCGTCCATGCCGTAATACTTGGACACGATGACGGCGAAAGAAAGTGAGCCGATCAGATAGGAAACAGCAACAGCCGGTATGTTGAACATTTGCGGTACTTTACTTAGAATGGTGCGGTTATTTTAGCAAAAAACGGGGCGGATTATGGATAAAATCTTTTTGCACGGCATGAAGGCAGATACGCTTATCGGCGTGTACGGCTGGGAACGCGAACGGTTGCAGACCCTGATTGTCGATTTGGACATCGGTGTTCCCGAGAAAGCGGGTTCGGACGACGATATTGCCAATACGGTGCATTATGCCGAGGTATGCGAAACGCTGCGCCGACATCTGAAAGAACAGGATTTCCTGCTTTTGGAAGCGTTGGCGGAATATATTGCCGATTTGGTTTTGGGATATTTCGGCGCGGTGTGGGTGCGCGTGAAAATCGTCAAGCCGGGTATTTTGGAAGGCGTGCGCGAGGTTGGCGTGGAAATCGAGCGCGGCAAGCGTGAAGATTGAACGGCAGAATAGGAAACGGAAAGGAGATATGAAGTGGATTTGAGGGAAGTAAAATTAGGCGGCGAAACCATTTACGAGGGCGGTTTCGTCAGTATCAGCAGGGATAAGGTCAGGTTGCCCAACGGCAATGAAGGGCAGCGTATCGTCATCCGCCATCCGGGTGCGGCATGCGTGTTGGCGGTTACGGACGAGGGGAAAGTGGTTTTGGTGCGGCAGTGGCGTTATGCGGCAAATCAGGCGACATTGGAACTTCCTGCGGGCAAGCTGGATGTGGCGGGCGAGGATATGGCAGCGTGTGCGCTGCGAGAATTGGCGGAGGAAACACCTTATACCGCCGACAGCGTACGCCTGCTTTACAGTTTTTATACGGCGGTCGGTTTTTGCAACGAAAAAATGTATCTGTTCGAAGCGGAAGGCGTGCGTTTGGGCAGTACGCTTGCCAATGACGAAGACGAGATTACGGAAACCGTATTGATGTCGAAAGAAGAAGTCCGTCAGGCATTGGCAAACGATGAAATTAAAGACGGCAAGACATTAATCGGTTTGCAATACTGGTTGATGAAGGATTGACAGGATGTTGGACTTGCCCGCCGGATTGGATCGGCGGGCGGTTTGTTTGGCGGATGGGATATGCCTTTTCGGCTTGTATCTGGGCGCGTCCTTTAAAGTCATTCGTGCTTTAGTAATAAGAGAGAAAAGGGGATGATAATTACCTAAAAGAACGTGATAATTTTTAAAATGGTTAATAATGAATATCTTTGTTACTAATTTTTGTTATTGGTTTATTAGTTTATTGGCTATTTCTTATATACCATCTATTAATGCATGGCATGATGAATTAATAGATGATATTAATTTTGGCAAAAGGGTTATGATGGTTACTTTTTTTGCATTTTTAGGCACGGTAATAGAGCGTTTTTTTAAGAAAAAGCCTTGGTGGTTTTATCCTGCCAAGGCTTTTTCTTTGTTACAGACCTAAAAGCTCAATTTGAATTTGAGAACGGTAATTGGCACAGCCAGTATTTAAACAAGCGAAGCTAATTTATAGATTATGTCAAAACAAAGGGAGGCAATTTGTTGCGGTTATTTGACTGCCGCCCCTATCTTCAGCCCGAGCCAGGTCAGCAGCAGCGAACCTGCCGTGTGCAGGAAAATATTGGCAAGTGCTGAAGCGGGACGGTTCAATTGGAGCAGGGTTACGGTTTCCAGCGAAAATCCGGAAAGCGTGGTCAGGCTGCCGAGAAAACCGGTAATCAGCAGCAGCTTCCATTGCGGGTGGTTGACGGTTTCGGCAAAGATTCCGATAAGAAAAGCGCCTATCCAGTTGGCAAACAGGTTGCCTGTGGCGGGAGGTATTGATGCGGGAACGGCGAGGTTGAGCAGCCAACGCGCCGTTGCACCGAGTGCCGCACCGATGGAAAGGGGGATGATGTTGGAAAGCATGGTTTTGCCTGTCTATGCCGTCTGAAGGCTACCGCCATATGCCGCGGTCGGACTTAAGATAGCGGTTGTCGTCGAAAGTGTTAATCCAATGGGGCTTCAGTGCAACAAATATGGCAGTTGAAATGCCGCTGAGGAAGGCTTCCGCCCACGCCAGCAGAATAAAGACGGGCAGGGCGGTCGTCCACAATATTTCGGACGGAAAAGCGTTTGCGGCATCCAAAATACCGGTCAGCACCAGCCCGGTCAGCAGAATGCCGGCGGCGGAAGCGAGAAAGCCGTTGACGAAAATAAAGATGAAAATATTGGGCGGCAGGCGGTTGACCAGCATACGCGACAGGCGGTTGACGGTCAGCGCGGGCAGTATCAGCACCAAAGCGTTCGGCGGATATGCGCCGACAGAACCGGCAAACAGCAGGCAGTAGGGCAGCATCAGCAGCGCGGCAAGCCAAAGGGCGGCGGAAGTGCCCATCATCAGTGCAACCAAATTGACGGCGAGCAGGTGGTAGTTCATCTGGGCAAGCTGTCCGCCGCCGGCAGAGGCGTTCAGACACCATGCTGCGGAAAAAATTACGGTACACAGGGGAAGGGCGGAACGGTAGCGGGCAAGCGAGCGGAATGCCGACGGCGCGGAAGCTGCCAGTATCAGGATAAGGACAATCCACGAAACCGACAGTACCATATCTGAAAACCAGACTGTTTGGAAAATCATGGCAATGCCGCAAAGATTAAGGGAAGGGACGGCTATTATACTGTCGGCGGGGGCAAACCGAAAGCCGAATCGGTTTCGGCAGAATTGCCGGCCGGTTGTTTTTTTTGGGATGGAAACACGTTAAAATAAACCCGTTTAATCGTTTGTCTTGCGGGAAACGGCATATGTTTTGGATAGTTTTGATCGTTATTTTGTTGCTTGCGCTTGCCGGCTTGTTTTTTGTCCGCGCACAATCCGAACGCGAGTGGATGCGCGAGGTTTCTGCGTGGCAGGAAAAGAAAGGGGAAAAACAGGCGGAGCTGCCTGAAATCAAAGACGGTATGCCCGATTTTCCCGAACTTGCCCTGATGCTTTTCCATGCCGTCAAAACGGCAGTGTATTGGCTGTTTGTCGGTGTCGTCCGTTTCTGCCGAAACTATCTGGCGCACGAATCCGAACCGGACAGGCCCGTTCCGCCTGCTTCTGCAAACCGTGCGGATGTTCCGACCGCATCCGACGGATATTCAGACAGTGGAAACGGGACGGAAGAAGCGGAAACGGAAGAAGCAGAAGCTGCGGAGGAAGAGGCTGCCGATACGGAAGACATTGCAACTGCCGTAATCGACAACCGCCGCATCCCATTCGACCGGAGTATTGCTGAAGGGTTGATGCCGTCTGAAAGCGAAATTTCGCCCGTCCGTCCGGTTTTTAAAGAAATCACTTTGGAAGAAGCAACGCGTGCTTTAAACAGCGCGGCTTTAAGGGAAACGAAAAAACGCTATATCGATGCATTTGAGAAAAACGAAACAGCGGTCCCCAAAGTCCGCGTGTCCGATACCCCGATGGAAGGGCTGCAGATTATCGGTTTGGACGACCCTGTGCTTCAACGCACGTATTCCCATATGTTCGATGCGGACAAAGAAGCGTTTTCCGAGTCTGCGGATTACGGATTTGAGCCGTATTTTGAGAAGCAGCATCCGTCTGCCTTTTCTGCAGTCAAAGCCGAAAATGCACGGAATGCGCCGTTCCACCGTCATGCAGGGCAGGGGAAAGGGCAGGCGGAGGCAAAATCCCCGGATGTTTCCCAAGGGCAGTCCGTTTCAGACGGCACGGCCGTCCGCGATGCCCGCCGCCGCGTTTCCGTCAATTTGAAAGAACCGAACAAGGCAACGGTTTCTGCGGAGGCGCGAATTTCTCGCCTGATTCCGGAAAGTCAGACGGTTGTCGGGAAACGGGATGTCGAAATGCCGTCTGAAACCGAAAATGTTTTCACGGAAACCGTTTCGTCTGTGGGATACGGCGGTCCGGTTTATGATGAAACTGCCGATATCCATATTGAAGAACCTGCCGCGCCCGATGCTTGGGTGGTCGAACCACCCGAAGTGCCGAAAGTTCCCATGACCGCAATCGATATTCAGCCGCCGCCTCCCGTATCGGAAATCTACAACCGTACCTATGAACCGCCGTCAGGATTCGAGCAGGTGCAACGCAGCCGCATTGCCGAGACCGACCATCTTGCCGATGATGTTTTGAATGGAGGTTGGCAGGAGGAAACCGCCGCTATTGCGGATGACGGCAGTGAAGGTGCGGCAGAGCGGTCAAGCGGGCAATATCTGTCGGAAACCGAAGCGTTCGGGCATGACAGTCAGGCGGTTTGTCCGTTTGAAAATGTGCCGTCTGAACGCCCGTCCTGCCGGGTATCGGATACGGAAGCGGATGAAGGGGCGTTCCCATCTGAAGAAACCGGTGCGGTATCCGAACACCTGCCGACAACCGACCTGCTTCTGCCTCCGCTGTTCAATCCCGAGGCGACGCAAACCGAAGAAGAACTGTTGGAAAACAGCATCACCATCGAAGAAAAATTGGCGGAGTTCAAAGTCAAGGTCAAGGTTGTCGATTCTTATTCCGGCCCCGTAATTACGCGTTATGAAATCGAACCCGATGTCGGCGTGCGCGGCAATTCCGTTCTGAATCTGGAAAAAGATTTGGCGCGTTCGCTCGGCGTGGCTTCCATCCGCGTTGTCGAAACCATCCCCGGCAAAACCTGCATGGGTTTGGAACTTCCGAACCCGAAACGCCAAATGATACGCCTGAGCGAAATCTTCAATTCGCCCGAGTTTGCCGAATCCAAATCCAAGCTGACGCTCGCGCTCGGTCAGGACATCACCGGACAGCCCGTCGTAACCGACTTGGGAAAAGCACCGCATTTGTTGGTTGCCGGCACGACCGGTTCGGGCAAATCGGTGGGTGTCAACGCGATGATTCTGTCTATGCTTTTCAAAGCCGCGCCGGAAGACGTGCGTATGATTATGATCGATCCGAAAATGCTGGAATTGAGCATTTACGAAGGCATCCCGCACCTGCTCGCCCCTGTCGTTACCGATATGAAGCTGGCGGCAAACGCGCTGAACTGGTGTGTTAACGAAATGGAAAAACGCTACCGCCTGATGAGCTTTATGGGCGTGCGTAATCTTGCGGGCTTCAATCAAAAAATCGCCGAAGCCGCAGCAAGGGGAGAAAAAATCGGCAATCCGTTCAGCCTCACGCCCGACGATCCCGAACCTTTGGAAAAACTGCCGTTTATCGTGGTCGTGGTCGATGAGTTTGCCGACCTGATGATGACGGCAGGCAAGAAAATCGAAGAACTGATTGCCCGCCTCGCCCAAAAAGCCCGCGCGGCAGGCATCCATTTGATTCTTGCCACACAACGCCCCAGCGTCGATGTCATCACGGGTCTGATTAAGGCGAACATCCCGACGCGTATCGCGTTCCAAGTGTCCAGCAAAATCGACAGCCGCACGATTCTCGACCAAATGGGCGCGGAAAACCTGCTCGGTCAGGGCGATATGCTGTTCCTGCTGCCGGGTACTGCCTATCCGCAGCGCGTTCACGGCGCGTTTGCCTCGGATGAAGAGGTGCACCGCGTGGTCGAATATTTGAAACAGTTTGGCGAACCGGACTATGTTGACGATATTTTGAGCGGCGGCGGCAGCGAAGAGCTGCCCGGCATCGGGCGCAGCGGCGACGACGAAACCGATCCGATGTACGACGAGGCCGTATCCGTTGTCCTGAAAACGCGCAAAGCCAGCATTTCGGGCGTACAGCGCGCCTTGCGTATCGGCTACAACCGCGCCGCGCGTCTGATTGACCAGATGGAGGCGGAAGGCATTGTGTCCGCACCGGAACACAACGGCAACCGTACGATTCTCGTCCCCTTGGACAATGCTTGATTTTTTGCAAATGGAAATGCCGTCTGAAGACTGTTTCAGACGGCATTTTTATAGTGGATTAACAAAAATCAGGACAAGGCGACGAAGCCGCAGACAGTACAAATAGTACGGAACCGATTCACTTGGTGCTTCAGCACCTTAGAGAATCGTTCTCTTTGAGCTAAGGCGAGGCAACGCCGTACCGGTTTAAAGTTAATCCACTATATCAGACATTTGAATTCGGATTATTCCCTGACCTGTCCCGTGCCTTGTACGATGTATTTGTAACTCGTCAGCTCTTTCAAACCCATCGGGCCCCGGGCGTGGAGTTTTTGCGTGGAGATGCCCATTTCGCAACCCAAGCCGAATTCGCCGCCGTCGGTAAAGCGCGTGGACGCGTTGACATACACGGCGGCAGAATCGATATGAGTCGTGAAATAGTCCGCAGCGTGGCGGTTTTCGGTAACGATGCCGTCTGAATGGTGTGTGCTGTGGGTTTCGATGTGCCAGACCGCCTCTTCGACCGAAGCGACGGTTTTCACAGCGAGGATGTAGTCTAAAAACTCGGTATCGAAATCGTCTGCACCCGCCGCTTCGCCGCCGATATGCCGCGCCGCCTGCGGATCCAAACGGAAGCGGATGGGCGGCAGTCCGGCTTCTATGCGGTCGCGAACCAACAGCCGTTCGAGCTTGGGCAGGAAGTCGGCAGCAATGTCTTCATGTACCAGCAGCACTTCCATCGAGTTGCACACGGACGGACGGCTGGTTTTGGCGTTGTACACGATACGGAGCGCCTTGTCCCAATCCGCGTCCTTGTCGATATAAATGTGGACAATGCCCGTTCCCGTTTCAATGACCGGCACGACGGCATTTTCAACCACCGCCCGTATCAGCCCCGCCCCGCCGCGCGGAATCAGCAGGTCTAGATAATCTTTCGCCCTCATCATTTCGTAACTGCTTTCGCGCCCGGTGTCTTCAATCAGTTGGAGCGCGTCGGGGTCGATGCGGGTTTGCGCCAACCCCGTTTTCAGGGCGGCAACGATGGCGCGTGCGGATTGGAATGCATCTTTGCCGCTGCGGAGTACGACCGCGCTGCCGCTTTTCAGTGCCAAAGCCGCCGCATCGGAAGTAACGTTCGGGCGGCTTTCGTAAATAATGCCGATAACGCCCATCGCCACGCGCTTTTTGACGATTTCCAAGCCGTTGGGCAAAGTCGAGGTTTCCAGTATTTCGCCCACGGGGTTGGGCAGCGCGGCAACCGCCCTGATGCCGTCCGCCATCGCGCAAATGCGTTTGCCGTCCAACAAAAGGCGGTCGGTCATGCTTTCGGGAATGTTGCCTGCCGCGGCTTCCAAGTCTTGACGGTTTGCCGCCAAAATATCTGCCGTCGCCGCTTCCAAGCTGTCCGCCATCGCAAGCAGCGCGCGGTTTTTTTCTTCCGTATCCGCCGTGTTGACGGATTTTTTTGCCGCTTTGGCAAGGGCAAGCTGTTTTTGTGTGTTTGACATGGGTTTCCTTTTCTAAAATTCGGTCAGAAGCAGGCGTATTTCGGGCGTGATGGAAATCCAGTCGTCCCGATGGATGAACACGCCTTTCGCCTTACGCGATTTGAGCAGGTCTTCGGCGGCGGCAGAGCCGAACAGGACGCGCCCTTTGCCCAGGGGCTGTTTGGTTGCCTTGCTGTACACGGTTACGGTGTCCATACGGGAAAAATGCCCTTCGATTCCGGCAATGCCCGACATCAGCAGGCTTTTCCCCTGTTCGGACAAAGCGTGTTCCGCACCTTCGTCCACATAAACGCTGCCCCGGCTTTCGGAATAGAACGCCAGCCATTGCTTCTGCGTCCGCAAACCTTTGGCACGGGGGACGAAAAACGAGCCGTCCGCCTGATGTTCGGCAGCTTCGGCAAGTGCATCGGGTTTGAGCGAGGAACAGATATACACCGGTACGCCGGATTCGGCGGCGATGGTTGCCGCTTTGATTTTGGTCAGCATACCGCCCGTGCCGTTTGCCGAACCCGAGCCGCCCGCCATTTCGATGATTTCATGGTTGATGTGTTCGATTTTGTCCAGCCGTACGGCATCGGGATTGCTGTTCGGGTTGCCCGTGTAAAGACCGTCTATGTCGGTCAGCAGCACCAAGAGGTCTGCCTGTATCATCGCCGCCACTTGCGCACTCAATGTGTCGTTGTCGCCGATTTTCAATTCCTCAACCGAAACCGTATCGTTTTCATTGATGATGGGGACGGCGCGGCGTTGCAGCAGCACGGAAAGTGCGCCGCCGGCATTTTGGTAGCGGCGTTTGTCGGCAAAGTCGGCGCGGCTGAGCAGGATTTGCGCGGACACGATGCCGTCTGAAGACAGGTTTGCCGTATATTCTTCCATCAGCAGCCCCTGCCCGACGGCGGCGGAAGCCTGTTTGTCGGCGATTTTGACCGGACGTTTTTTGAAACCCAGCGCACCGAACCCTGCCGCAACCGCGCCGGAAGACACCAAGACCAGCTCGTGTCCCGCATGATGCAATGCGGCAAGCTGGCAGGTGATGGTTTGGATTTTGCCGCGCGAGAGACTGCCGTCCGAATGGGTAATCGAAGATGTGCCGACTTTAAATACGATTCTTTTGTATTTCATTGTTTCCGTCCTTGTTGGTTTGTCCTGTCTCGTTGCCACCTTGTGCCGCCGAATTTGCCCTGTTCTGCCGCAATTGTCAACAATCACGCCGCGTCTGCAATAAAATGGACAAAATGTATAAAATTAATAAAATCTATGGCGGCTTATTGAGATTTTTCAAATTTATATTGCCGTTTTGTCCAAAATGCGTATAATCCTGTCCATATTTCTGCTGTAGGCTGATTTATTTTAGACAAGGACTACCATGCAATTAGATATAGACCGCTTGGTTGCTTATTTCGGCGGCGTGAACGCGCTTGCCGAAGCGTTGAAACAGCACGATCCCGAAAATGCCGCGACGACCGCCGCCATCTATAAATGGCGCACGCGCGGCTCGCTGCCTCTGGCGCAACTGCAAAAGCTGACCGCGTTGGCGGAAGCGCAAGGCAGGCCGCTGGATTTGAATGCTTTTTTACAAAAAAACGAATCTCTGGAGAGAACAGAAATGACACAGACCAACCGCGTTATCATTTTCGACACCACCCTGCGCGACGGCGAACAATCGCCCGGCGCCGCTATGACCAAAGAGGAAAAAATCCGCGTCGCCCGCCAGCTGGAAAAATTGGGTGTGGACATCATCGAAGCGGGTTTTGCCGCTGCCAGCCCGGGCGATTTCGAGGCGGTCAATGCGATTGCGAAAACCATTACCAAATCAACGGTCTGTTCATTGTCCCGCGCCATCGAGCGGGACATCCGTCAGGCGGGTGAGGCCGTTGCGCCCGCGCCGAAAAAACGCATCCACACCTTCATCGCCACCAGCCCCATCCATATGGAGTACAAATTGAAGATGAAGCCGAAGCAGGTGATTGAGGCGGCGGTCAAAGCGGTGAAAATCGCTCGTGAATACACCGACGATGTGGAATTTTCCTGCGAAGACGCGTTGCGTTCGGAAATCGATTTCCTTGCCGAAATCTGCGGCGCGGTGATTGAAGCGGGCGCGACCACCATCAATATTCCCGATACCGTCGGCTATTCCATCCCGTATAAAACCGAAGAATTTTTCCGCGAACTGATTGCCAAAACGCCCAACGGCGGCAAAGTCGTTTGGTCGGCACACTGCCACAACGATTTGGGCTTGGCGGTTGCCAATTCGCTTGCCGCATTAAAAGGCGGCGCGCGTCAGGTGGAATGTACTGTCAACGGCTTGGGCGAACGTGCAGGCAATGCTTCGGTTGAAGAAATCGTGATGGCGTTGAAAGTGCGCCACGACTTGTTCGGCTTGGAAACCGGCATCGATACCACGCAAATCGTGCCTTCGTCCAAACTGGTGTCCACCATTACGGGCTATCCCGTGCAGCCCAACAAAGCCATTGTCGGTGCCAATGCCTTTTCGCATGAATCGGGCATCCATCAGGACGGGGTGCTGAAACACCGCGAAACTTACGAGATTATGTCCGCCGAATCGGTCGGCTGGGCAACAAACCGTTTGAGCTTGGGCAAATTGTCCGGCCGCAACGCCTTCAAAACCAAGCTGGCGGATTTGGGCATCGAGTTGGAAAGCGAAGAGGCACTGAACGCGGCATTTGCACGCTTCAAAGAACTCGCCGACAAAAAACGCGAAATCTTCGATGAAGACCTGCACGCACTGGTATCCGACGAAATGGGCAGCATGAATGCCGAGAGCTACAAATTCATCTCCCAAAAAATCAGCACCGAAACCGGAGAAGAACCGCGCGCCGACATCGTGTTCAGCATCAAAGGTGAAGAAAAACGCGCTTCCGCAACCGGTTCCGGCCCCGTGGATGCGATTTTCAAAGCGATTGAAAGCGTGGCGCAAAGCGGCGCGGCTTTGCAGATTTATTCCGTCAACGCCGTCACGCAAGGTACGGAAAGCCAGGGCGAAACCAGCGTCCGTCTGGCGCGCGGCAACCGCGTCGTCAACGGTCAGGGCGCGGATACCGACGTTTTGGTCGCCACCGCCAAAGCCTACCTTTCCGCTTTGAGCAAGCTGGAATTTAGTGCCGCCAAACCGAAAGCGCAGGGCAGCGGTACGATTTGAGCGTGAAAACAGACGATGCCGTCTGAAGCATAAAAAGGCTTCAGACGGCATTGCGGCGATAATAGGGCGCAAAACCCATTTGAAAAGGAAAATGATGGATTCCCGAAAATTTACCGAAGCATCCAAACGGCGGTTGAGCGAATTGTTGGATGCCAAAAGCGAACAAGGCAACACGATGCGTTGCGACGAGGTTCAAGGTTTTATGACGGCGCTGTTGAGCGGGCCGGACAAATTGACACCGCTCGACTGGCTGCCCGAAGTGTTGGGCGACGAATCGCAATTTACCGCCGCCGAACGTTCCGAAATCGAACGGCTGGTTTTGGCAATGGCGATGGAAACAACCGCCGCGATGTCGGATAAAAAACTGCCCGATTTGTGGCTGTATGAAAACGAAGACGGCGGCAGCGATTTTTACACATGGTGCAATGCTTATCTTTACGGTTTGGATATTGTGCCGACCGATTGGTTTGAAGCCGTCGATGATGAAGCGTTTGAAGAGTTGTTTTATCCCATCATGGCATTGGGCGGTATTTACGACGAAGAGGAAAACGGCGCTATCCGTCTGCAATTCACAGAAGGCGAGCTGGCGGAACTGGAATCCGAGTTGCCTTATGCATTGGCGGATATCTACCGCTACTGGCAGGCAGTCATCAACAAACCGCAAACCGTCCGCAGGGAAGGCGAAAAAACAGGCAGGAACGATCCCTGTCCGTGCGGCAGCGGCAGAAAATACAAGGCGTGTTGCGGTAAGAATTGAAGCGTTTGTTTCCATGAACCAAACGTAAAAATACCGTCTGAAACCGGATTTCCATGTTTCAGACGGTATTTTTCACAGGCGGTCAGTGCTGTTTTTTCATGCCGAACCGGACAAAGCCGACGATACCCAAAACAATCATCGGGACGCTCAACCATTGCCCCATCGACAGCCCCAAGGTCAGCAGCCCGAGATAGTCGTCGGGTTGGCGTGCGAATTCGGCAATGAAGCGGAATATGCCGTAGCCGCCGAGGAAGAGCGAGGCGACTTGTCCGGTCGACCGCTGTTTTTTAGAGAACAGCCAAATGACGGTGAACAGGCAGATGCCTTCAAGTGCAAACTGATAAAGCTGCGAGGGATGACGCGGCAGCATACCGTATTGTTGCAGCCATTCTGCCCAAAGCGGATTGTGCGCGGCGGCTTCGGCATCTTCGTAACGCGCCTGCGGGAAGCCCATTGCCCAAAATGCGTTGATGTCGGTAACGCGTCCCCAAAGTTCGCCGTTGATGAAGTTGCCGATACGTCCCGAAGCGAGACCCAGCGGAACGAGCGGTGCGACCGTATCCATCAGTTTGAGGAAGCCGATGCCGTGTTTGCGGCCGAACAACCGTATGGCAATAACTACACCCAAAAAGCCGCCGTGGAACGACATTCCGCCTTCCCATACCTTGAAAATATCAAGCGGATGGGCGAGGTAGTCGGAAAACTTGTAAAACAGGACGTAACCCAAACGCCCGCCCAAAATTACGCCCAAAATGCCCCATGTCAGGAAGTCGTCGAGCGATTCTTTGGTAAAAACGGACAAGCCTTGCGCGATGCGCCTTCTGCCGAGAAAGGTAAAAAGAATAAATCCGAGGATGTAGCTTAGGGCATACCAGCGGACGGCAAGCGGGCCGATACTGATAAGGACGGGATCGAATTGGGGATGGGTAATCATAACGGGCTTTCGTTTTCAAATGCCGTCTGAAAGGCATGATGCTTCAGACGGCATTTCTGCAATAAGGGTTTCAGCGCAAATCGCCGATGACGTTGAGGATAGCGGACAACGCGGCTTCGCCCAGCCGTAAAGAACGCTGACCGTTCCAGCCGAAGTCGTCGTCGGGCAGATTGGCATTGTCTTTGAACGGCATTTCCAGCGTATAGGCAAGGCAGTTGAAACGGTTGCCGACCCAGTTGGTCGCCAAGGTCATATTCGCTTCGCCCGGCGCATCTTTTTCGTAACCGTATTCGTCTTGGAAATCGGGGCTGGCGTTTAAAAGGGCATTTTTAAACTGCGCTTCCAACGCGGCGATGCGCGGATTGTAGTTCGGCACGCCTTCCGTACCTGCGACAAAGACAAAGGGCAGCCCTTCGTCGCCGTGGATGTCCAAAAACAAATCCACTCCGGTTTCCAGCATTTTTTCGCGCACGAAGAACACTTCCGGGCTTTTTTCTACCGTCGGGTTTTCCCACTCGCGGTTGAGGTTCGCGCCGGCGGCGTTGGTACGAAGGTTGCCCAGTGCCGAACCGTCGGGGTTCATATTGGGGACGATATAGAACGTGGCGCGGTCGAGCAAGGCGCGGGCGGTAGGGTCTTGCGGGTCGAGTAATCTGCCGAGCAGCCCCTCGATAAACCATTCCGCCATGGTTTCTCCCGGATGCTGGCGGGCGGTAATCCAGATTTTCAAATCGCTTTCGACCTGATTGCCTATGGTCAGCAGATTGATGTCGCGCCCTTGCACGGTGCTGCCCAAGTCGTCGATGCGGCACAGGCCGCTGCCTTGCGCGTCGCCGAGGAGGTTTAAATGCTGTTCTTCGGAGTAAGGTTCGAAATAGGCGTAATACACGCTGTTGGACAGCGGAGTATGATTGACGGTCAGTACGCCGTTTTCGTAGGAAGTCGGTACGCGGAACCAGTTGCGGCGGTCGTATGAGGCACACGCCTGATAGCCTTCCCAGCCTTTCGGGTAGGCGGCTTCTGCCGCGTTTTCAAAATGCATGATGCAGTTTTGATATGCCGCGCCTTGCAGCCGGAAGTAGAACCATTGTGCAAAATCGGAGGCGTTGTCGGGACGCAGGGCGAGGCGGATGTTGGAAGGATCGGTCAGGTCTTTGACGACGACCGAGCCGGCATCGAAGCGGGTGCTGATTTTAATCATGGGAAAGTCCTTGCTGTCGCCGGTTTCTCGAACCGGATAAACCGCGATTTTACCGCCCGTATCGCAAGGCTTCAACCTGCCCGAAAGTCTGCCGGATGCCGTCTGAAGATTGTTTCAGACGGCGTTTGGCGTTAACATAAGCCGAAATTGTCAACAATAGGGAGCCGTTATGGAGTCTGAAAACATTATTTCCGCCGCCGACAAGGCGCGTATCCTTGCCGAAGCGCTGCCTTACATCCGCCGGTTTTCCGGTTCGGTCGCCGTCATCAAATACGGCGGCAACGCGATGACCGAACCTGCCTTGAAAGAAGGGTTTGCCCGCGATGTCGTGCTGCTGAAGCTGGTCGGCATTCATCCCGTCATCGTTCACGGCGGCGGGCCGCAGATCAATGCGATGCTTGAAAAAGTCGGCAAAAAGGGTGAGTTTGTCCAAGGAATGCGCGTTACCGACAAAGAGGCGATGGATATTGTCGAAATGGTGTTGGGCGGGCATGTCAATAAAGAAATCGTGTCGATGATTAACACATATGGCGGACACGCGGTCGGCGTAAGCGGACGCGACGACCATTTCATTAAGGCGAAGAAACTTTTGATCGATACGCCCGAACAGAATGGCGTGGACATCGGACAGGTCGGTACGGTGGAAAGCATCGATACCGGTTTGGTTAAAGGGCTGATAGAACGTGGCTGCATTCCCGTCGTCGCCCCCGTCGGCGTAGGTGAAAAAGGCGAAGCGTTCAACATCAACGCCGATTTGGTAGCAGGCAAATTGGCGGAAGAATTGAACGCCGAAAAACTCTTGATGATGACGAATATCGCCGGTGTGATGGACAAAACGGGCAATCTGCTGACCAAACTCACGCCGAAACGGATTGATGAACTGATTGCCGACGGCACGCTGTATGGCGGTATGCTGCCGAAAATCGCTTCTGCGGTCGAAGCCGCCGTCAACGGTGTGAAAGCCACGCATATCATCGACGGCAGGTTGCCCAACGCGCTTTTGCTGGAAATCTTTACCGATGCCGGTATCGGTTCGATGATTTTGGGCGGTGGGGAAGATGCCTGAAGCAAAGTCGGAAAATGCCGGCTTTGGCGGAAAACCTGTTTGTCTGGTTTCTGTTTTTGGGGTTTCGGGCAATTTCCAAACCGTCATTCCTGAAAAAATATAGTGGATTAACAAAAACCAGTACGGCGTTGCCTCGCCTTAGCTCAA
>PVMJ01000113.1_pt1 | contig 28193 bp, 25 predicted proteins | sample 1853361 | NCBI WGS metagenome assembly PVMJ01 (sample SAMN08533506, study PRJNA380276) | Synthetic metagenome, whole genome shotgun sequencing project. | isolation source: mock microbial community containing genomic DNA from 20 ATCC strains | collected 2017 | reverse complement strand
GAACCAACCAAAGTGCAGGGTGACATAAAGAAATGTGACCTGTCAAAGAACGAACCATAAATCTGTCAGTGGACAGTAATGAGAAAGAACTCAAACGATTAAATGAGAGTTTGATCCTGGCTCAGGACGAACGCTGGCGGCGTGCCTAATACATGCAAGTGGGACGCAAGAGACACACTGTGCTTGCACACCGTGTTTTCTTGAGTCGCGAACGGGTGAGTAACGCGTAGGTAACCTGCCTATTAGCGGGGGATAACTATTGGAAACGATAGCTAATACCGCATAATATTAATTATTGCATGATAATTGATTGAAAGATGCAAGCGCATCACTAGTAGATGGACCTGCGTTGTATTAGCTAGTTGGTAAGGTAAGAGCTTACCAAGGCGACGATACATAGCCGACCTGAGAGGGTGATCGGCCACACTGGGACTGAGACACGGCCCAGACTCCTACGGGAGGCAGCAGTAGGGAATCTTCGGCAATGGACGAAAGTCTGACCGAGCAACGCCGCGTGAGTGAAGAAGGTTTTCGGATCGTAAAGCTCTGTTGTAAGTCAAGAACGTGTGTGAGAGTGGAAAGTTCACACAGTGACGGTAGCTTACCAGAAAGGGACGGCTAACTACGTGCCAGCAGCCGCGGTAATACGTAGGTCCCGAGCGTTGTCCGGATTTATTGGGCGTAAAGGGAGCGCAGGCGGTCAGGAAAGTCTGGAGTAAAAGGCTATGGCTCAACCATAGTGTGCTCTGGAAACTGTCTGACTTGAGTGCAGAAGGGGAGAGTGGAATTCCATGTGTAGCGGTGAAATGCGTAGATATATGGAGGAACACCAGTGGCGAAAGCGGCTCTCTGGTCTGTCACTGACGCTGAGGCTCGAAAGCGTGGGTAGCGAACAGGATTAGATACCCTGGTAGTCCACGCCGTAAACGATGAGTGCTAGGTGTTAGGCCCTTTCCGGGGCTTAGTGCCGGAGCTAACGCAATAAGCACTCCGCCTGGGGAGTACGACCGCAAGGTTGAAACTCAAAGGAATTGACGGGGGCCCGCACAAGCGGTGGAGCATGTGGTTTAATTCGAAGCAACGCGAAGAACCTTACCAGGTCTTGACATCCCGATGCTATTCTTAGAGATAGGAAGTTACTTCGGTACATCGGAGACAGGTGGTGCATGGTTGTCGTCAGCTCGTGTCGTGAGATGTTGGGTTAAGTCCCGCAACGAGCGCAACCCTTATTGTTAGTTGCCATCATTAAGTTGGGCACTCTAGCGAGACTGCCGGTAATAAACCGGAGGAAGGTGGGGATGACGTCAAATCATCATGCCCCTTATGACCTGGGCTACACACGTGCTACAATGGTCGGTACAACGAGTTGCGAGCCGGTGACGGCAAGCTAATCTCTGAAAGCCGATCTCAGTTCGGATTGGAGGCTGCAACTCGCCTCCATGAAGTCGGAATCGCTAGTAATCGCGGATCAGCACGCCGCGGTGAATACGTTCCCGGGCCTTGTACACACCGCCCGTCACACCACGAGAGTTTGTAACACCCGAAGTCGGTGAGGTAACCTTTTAGGGGCCAGCCGCCTAAGGTGGGATGGATGATTGGGGTGAAGTCGTAACAAGGTAGCCGTATCGGAAGGTGCGGCTGGATCACCTCCTTTCTAAGGAAAAACGCAAAGCACATTAGGGGAACTTCTTGTTTAGTTTTGAGAGGGTAAGTGGGGCCTTAGCTCAGCTGGGAGAGCGCCTGCTTTGCACGCAGGAGGTCAGCGGTTCGATCCCGCTAGGCTCCATTAAAACAGGATACTAACAGACGGTTCGCTTGCGAATACTTCTGTAGAAGATTATCTATTTTTCTAAGAAGTCAGTCTGGAGTTCAACTTCATATCTTGTTTAAGACAAGGAAGTCTATAAAATCCACTTAGGATATGTTAAGTATCCTAGAGATGGTTCATTGACAATTGAATAGCTAGTAAAAGCCCTATAGCGCAGCTATAGGGAAACAAAAAAGAAACCGAGACGCTGAAAAGCCAGAGAAACGAGAAATAAGGTTAAGTTAATAAGGGCGCACGGTGGATGCCTAGGCACTAGGAGCCGATGAAGGACGTGACGAACGACGACATGCTTTGGGGAGCTGTAAGTAAGCCTTGATCCAGAGATATCCGAATGGGGGAACCCAACAGGTAATGCCTGTTATCCATAACTGTTAAGGTTATGAGAAGGAAGACGCAGTGAACTGAAACATCTCAGTAGCTGCAGGAAGAGAAAGCAAGAGCGATTGCCTCAGTAGCGGCGAGCGAAGAGGCAGGAGGGCAAACCAGAGTGTTTACACTCTGGGGTTGTAGGACTGCGATAAAGCAGCCAAGGGAATAGAAGAAGACTCTGGGAAGAGTCGCCAGAGAGAGTAAGAGCCTCGTATTTGAAATTCACTTGATGCCAAGCAGGATCCTGAGTACGGCGGGACACGAGGAATCCCGTCGGAATCTGGGAGGCCCATCTCCCAACCCTAAATACTCCCTAGTGACCGATAGTGAACCAGTACCGTGAGGGAAAGGTGAAAAGCACCCCGGAAGGGGAGTGAAAGAGAACCTGAAACCGTGTGCTTACAAGAAGTTCGAGCCCGTTAATGGGTGAGAGCGTGCCTTTTGTAGAATGAACCGGCGAGTTACGTTTACGTGCGAGGTTAAGTTGAAGAGACGGAGCCGTAGGGAAACCGAGTCTGAAAAGGGCGGTTAAGTACGTAGATGTAGACCCGAAACCAAGTGACCTACCCATGAGCAGGTTGAAGGTGCGGTAAAACGCACTGGAGGACCGAACCAGGACACGTTGAAAAGTGTTTGGATGACTTGTGGGTAGCGGAGAAATTCCAAACGAACTTGGAGATAGCTGGTTCTCTCCGAAATAGCTTTAGGGCTAGCGTCGGTCGCGAGACTCTTGGAGGTAGAGCACTGTTTGATTGAGGGGTCCATCCCGGATTACCAATCTCAGATAAACTCCGAATGCCAACGAGTTAAGACCGGCAGTCAGACTGCGAGTGCTAAGATCCGTAGTCGAAAGGGAAACAGCCCAGACCACCAGCTAAGGTCCCCAAATAATTGTTAAGTGGAAAAGGATGTGGGGTTGCACAGACAACTAGGATGTTAGCTTAGAAGCAGCTATTCATTCAAAGAGTGCGTAATAGCTCACTAGTCGAGTGACCCTGCGCCGAAAATGTACCGGGGCTGAAACAATTTACCGAAGCTGTGGATCCCTTAGGGGATGGTAGGAGAGCGTTCTATGTGCGCAGAAGGTGTACCGCAAGGAGCGCTGGAGTGCATAGAAGTGAGAATGCCGGTATGAGTAGCGTAAGACAGGTGAGAATCCTGTCCACCGTAAGACTAAGGATTCCAGGGGAAGGCTCGTCCGCCCTGGGTTAGTCGGGACCTAAGGAGAGACCGATAGGTGTATCCGATGGGCAACAGGTTGATATTCCTGTACTAGAGTATTGAGTGAAGGAGGGACGCAGCAGGCTAACTAGAGCGTGCGATTGGAAGAGCACGTCCAAGCAGTGAGGTGAGGACTGAGTCAAATGCTTAGTTCTGTGCCACCAAGCTGTGACGGGGAGCGAAGTTTAGTAGCGAAGCTAGTGATGTCACTCTGCCAAGAAAAGCTTCTAGCGTTAATGAATACTCTACCCGTACCGCAAACCGACACAGGTAGTCGAGGCGAGTAGCCTCAGGTGATCGAGCGAACTCTCGTTAAGGAACTCGGCAAAATGGCCCCGTAACTTCGGGAGAAGGGGCGCTGGCGATAAGTCAGCCGCAGTGAAAAGGCCCAAGCAACTGTTTATCAAAAACACAGCTCTCTGCGAAATCGTAAGATGAAGTATAGGGGGTGACGCCTGCCCGGTGCTGGAAGGTTAAGAGGAGCGCTTAGACGTTTGTCGAAGGTGTGAATTGAAGCCCCAGTAAACGGCGGCCGTAACTATAACGGTCCTAAGGTAGCGAAATTCCTTGTCGGGTAAGTTCCGACCCGCACGAAAGGCGTAATGATTTGGGCACTGTCTCAACGAGAGACTCGGTGAAATTTTAGTACCTGTGAAGATGCAGGTTACCCGCGACAGGACGGAAAGACCCCATGGAGCTTTACTGCAGTTTGATATTGCGTATCTGTTACACATGTACAGGATAGGTAGGAGCCAAGGAAGAGTGAACGCTAGTTTACTTGGAGGCGTTGTTGGGATACTACCCTTGTGTGATGGCTACTCTAACCCGGTAGGTTGATCATCTACGGAGACAGTGTCTGACGGGCAGTTTGACTGGGGCGGTCGCCTCCTAAAGTGTAACGGAGGCGCCCAAAGGTTCCCTCAGACTGGTTGGAAATCAGTCGCAGAGTGTAAAGGTATAAGGGAGCTTGACTGCGAGACAGACAAGTCGAGCAGGGACGAAAGTCGGGCTTAGTGATCCGGTGGTACCGTATGGAAGGGCCATCGCTCAACGGATAAAAGCTACCCTGGGGATAACAGGCTTATCTCCCCCAAGAGTTCACATCGACGGGGAGGTTTGGCACCTCGATGTCGGCTCGTCGCATCCTGGGGCTGTAGTCGGTCCCAAGGGTTGGGCTGTTCGCCCATTAAAGCGGCACGCGAGCTGGGTTCAGAACGTCGTGAGACAGTTCGGTCCCTATCCGTCGCGGGCGAAGGAAATTTGAGAGGATCTGCTCCTAGTACGAGAGGACCAGAGTGGACTTACCGCTGGTGTACCAGTTGTTCTGCCAAGAGCATCGCTGGGTAGCTAAGTAGGGAGGGGATAAACGCTGAAAGCATCTAAGTGTGAAGCCCCCCTCAAGATGAGATTTCCCATAACGTTCAGTTAGTAAGAGCCCTGAGAGAAGAACAGGTAGATAGGTTGGGAGTGGAAGCGTTGTGAGACGTGAAGCGGACCAATACTAATCGCTCGAGGACTTATCCAAAAATAAGTGACTAAGGGTGTAAAATCCGCCTGAAAAATAGGAAATGGGTGCAGTGTTCGATGAACACCAGACCATTTCTCTTTTTTCCAAGGATTTAGCCCGAGTACCATTTTTTAAAGAAAGCAGGCGCAGCGTCGGTTTCAGTGGCTAGCTATTCAATCGTGAGTGAGCGATCACGCTTGTTAAGTGATGATAGCCTAGGGGAGACACCTGTATCCATGCCGAACACAGCAGTTAAGCCCTAGCACGCCTGAAGTAGTTGGGGGTTGCCCCCTGTGAGATAGGGTCGTCGCTTAGCAAGAGGGAGTTTAGCTCAGTTGGGAGAGCATCTGCCTTACAAGCAGAGGGTCAGCGGTTCGAGCCCGTTAACTCCCATAACTAAGTAACTAAAGTGATTAGTTAGAGGTCCCGTGGTGTAGCGGTTATCACGTCGCCCTGTCACGGCGAAGATCGCGGGTTCGATTCCCGTCGGGACCGTCTTTTTCTGAAAAGAGAGGGATCATCGACTCGTTAGCTCAGTTGGTAGAGCATTTGACTTTTAATCAAAGGGTCACTGGTTCGAGCCCAGTACGGGTCATCAAGAGATGCGGGTGTGGCGGAATTGGCAGACGCACCAGATTTAGGATCTGGCGCTTAAGGGCGTGGGGGTTCAAGTCCCTTCACCCGCATATAGAGGAGATAGGCCGGCTTAGCTCAGTTGGTAGAGCATCTGATTTGTAATCAGAGGGTCGCGTGTTCAAGTCATGTAGCCGGCATTGCGAACGTAGTTCAGTGGTAGAACATCACCTTGCCAAGGTGGGGGTCGCGGGTTCGAACCTATACGTAGGTTGACTTATAACATATCCAGAGAGAAGGCTACCCTTGACCTTCTCTTTTATGGCTCCTTGTCAACTGTAATAAGTGATTGATAAAGCGTGCGAGAGAATCAGATTGGTTCTCTCTTTTGTGATGTTCAAATTTTTAGTAGCTAATATAACTAAAAACACTCCTAAGTTGGACTTTTGTATCCAATTTTAGAAGTGCTTACAAGTGAATTGCTTTTAAATTACCATTATTTGAAAAGTTACAAATCTATGTCCAATTCATAAGGGAGAATAATAGTTTCTCTGCCATTATTATCAATAATTTGAACGATTTCTGGATAGAAAGGGTCAAATTTGGTTGCATAGTCAGATACAATAACGGTTTTACTGTATTTATCGTAGTACTTAAAACTCAGTTGCCCTTGATTATTCACTAATTGAAAGGTTAAAAGAGTGTCAAGTGTGAAAACGTCTTTTAAGTTATTATCAAGAATTTCCCAAAAAACATCAATCAATTCGGGAGGTAAACTTGTTACCACACCAAAACTTGCATACCGTCCCTTTGTATTTGTAAAGGCCATGATATAAGAGACTCCTTTCTATAAAAAAGAAAGCACCACTGAAGTGCTTTTTGACAACTTTAACGATTCTTAAGTTCAAGATAACGTTTGTACCAAATATTGATATAGGATTGTGAAAAGGGTCCTTTACCATTATTAATCCAGTCTACTAAAATTTTGACGTTTTCTTTCAAAATGTAGTCAATATCAGAAGAATATCCCATTTTTTGTTTATGTAACTCATATTCATCAACATCTAGAAGTTTTTTTTCACCATCTGCAAAAACCTTAACATCTAAATCATAATCGATATACTTTAATGCTTCTTGATCCATTATATAAGGACTAGCTAAGTTGCAATAGTAAGAAACGCCATTATCTCGAATCATTGCGATGATATTAAACCAGAATTTTTTATGAAAGTAAACAATAGCTGGTTCGCGGGTTACCCATCGTCTCCCATCACTTTCAGTGACTAGCGTATGATCATTAACACCAATAACGGCATTTTCTGTTGTTTTTAGTACCATAGTGTCGCGCCAAGTTCGGTGCAAACTACCATCATGCTTATAACTTTGAATTGTAATAAAGTCGCCTTCCTTAGGTAATTTCATTGCCTTACCAACTTTCTACAATTAAGCTTGTCCTTTACAGTTTAACATAATTTCAAGAAAAAAGCATTTTTTTCTGTCAGAAAGGTTACAAATACTCCCGTAAGGCATTTTTAATAGCATCAAAGGCAAAGCCTTTTCTGGCTAAGCTTTGTGTCAGGCGTTGTCTGAGTTCATAATTTTCATATTTTTTACTATATTTCCGATATTGTTTATCTAGTTCTTTATAAATAAGTTCTTCTTCATTTTCAGAATTGTTTTCAATATCTAAATCTTCAAGAGCTATTTGGGCTTCTTGATAGGAAAATCCTTTGGTCGTTAAGGCTTGCTTAAGTTTATCCTTGAGAGCTCTTTTTGGGAGCTTACTTTGATATTTTTTAAGGAGTTTTTGGGCCGTTTTAATGCAAATACTGCTGAAATCAAAATCTTTTAACATGTCTTCAATTAATTGAGATTCGATTCCTTTTTGAAGTAATTTCTGTTTAAGGACAAAGGCGCCTTTATCACCAGAATGAAGATTTTGCTGCAATATATTGTCGATATATTTACTGTCATCAAGCCACTTTTCCTCTTTTAATTGGGTGAGAATCTGAGAAATAACAGTAGTGTTAATATCATGTCTTATCAGATAATCTTTGACTTCTTTTTCCGTGCGCTGTTTAAAAGAAAGATAATACAGAGCAAGGTTTTTACCATAAGAAAATTGGGCAAAGGTCTTGATTTCTTCTAGTTGCTCAGGAAGAATTTCCTTATTCTTGCTGAGCATAAAATGGACAATGGTATCTTCAGTGATATAGAAATGTTCAGCTTCATCAATTTCAATCAGATAAAGTCTTTTTTTCTTTTCAATTTTAGTAATTTTCATGCCTTTATTATAGCAGAAAATGATAGAATAGTAGTATGAATTTACGAGTAAAACAAAAGATTCCCTTGAAAATCAAGAGAATGGGAATTAACGGTGAAGGAATTGGCTTTTATAAGAGAACCTTAGTTTTTGTTCCCGGTGCTCTGAAAGGTGAAGAGATTTTTTGTCAAATAACCAGTGTTAAACACAATTTCGTGCAAGCCAGACTATTGACCATCAATAAAAAATCTAAATTTCGGGTGCGGCCTGCTTGTCCTATTTATGAGGAATGTGGCGGCTGTCAAATCATGCATTTACGTTATGATAAACAATTGGATTTCAAAAAAGATTTGCTAAAGCAAGCTTTGAAAAAATTTAAGCCGCAAGGTTATGAGACCTATGACATTCGAGCGACAATTGGAATGGAACACCCTCAGCATTATCGCGCCAAGTTACAATTTCAGACGAGAAAATTTGGCGGTTCTGTTAGAGCGGGACTTTTCAAAGAGCAAAGTCATCATTTGGTAGATATTAAAGATTGTTTGATACAAGATGAGCTGACCCAAAAAATCGTCAATCGAGTCTGTCAGCTTTTGGACGACTACAATATCCCTGTTTATGACGAACGGCGTCATTTTGCTGGTGTCAGAACTATCATGGTCAGAAAGTCACAAGCCACCAATCAAGTTCAGTTGATTTTTGTAACCAGTAAGGAAGTTAATCTCGTCGGAATTATTCGTGATTTGACAGGATATTTTCCAGAAATTAAGACGGTTGCCGTTAATTTTAATTCCAGCAAATCCAGTGCTATTTATGGTCAGAAAACAGAAATTCTCTGGGGTATTGATAGCATATCAGAGGAAGTTTTAGATTATTCCTTTTCTTTATCTCCCAGAGCCTTTTATCAACTTAATCCTCAGCAGACGCAAGTTCTTTATCATCAAGCACTTCAAGCTCTTGATGTGACTGCAGAAGATCATTTAATTGATGCTTACTGTGGTGTCGGTAGTATTGGTCTTGCTTTTGCTAATAAAGTAAAATCAGTTAGAGGGATGGATATTATTCCTGAAGCTATTACAGATGCTAAAAGAAATGCTGAGCGTATGGGATACACAAACACCTATTATGAAATGGGGAAAGCCGAAAATGTTATTCCAAAATGGTACAAAGACGGCTATCAAGCATCGGCGCTTATTGTTGATCCACCTAGAACAGGACTTGATGAGAAACTTTTAAAAACTCTGCTAACCTATCAGCCAGAAAAAATGGTTTATGTCTCTTGTAATGTTTCAACTCTTGCCAGAGATTTGGTTCAATTGGTTAAAGTCTATGAAGTCAATTATATCCAATCGGTCGATATGTTCCCTCATACAGCAAGAACTGAGGCTGTTGTTAAATTAGTAAAACGAAAACAAAATAGTTGTTCTAAAAAGTAAGGAAGTAAAATGACAAAAACAATCACTTTAATATATATTAGTTTAAGCGGCAATACTAAAAGTTTTGTAGCTCGCTTGACAAACTATCTACAGTCAAAAACGGACTTAACAATTCATTCTGTCAATGTCAAAGATTTAATTAAAGATCAGGCAGATTATTTTGCTCTATCTGATTATTTTGTTGCTTTCTTACCAACCTATCTTGAAGGTGGAAATGGTCTTGACAGTGGGGATATTGAAATTTTGACAACCCCTTTACGAGAGTTCATAGCTTTTGCAGATAATTATCGTTATTGCTATGGCATTGTTGGTTCAGGCAATAAAAATTTTAACAATCAATATTGTCTGACGGCTAAGCAGTATGCTGAACAATTCGGTTTTCCTGTTCTTGATAATTTTGAATTGCGCGGTCTAGCCGATGATGTTGAACGTATTGGTGATAAGATTTTAGCCTTATACGCAGCTAACTAATATCTTTATTTAAGAACAAATAGATCAAACAAGCAACAATAGAAAAAAGGAACTGAGATAAATTTTCAGATCCTTTTTCAATTATCGTTATTGTTACCGCCCACCGGACATTGTGAAATTTTGATTAGAATTATTTTCTTGATTTTAAAACATTTAAGTTATGTTGGTTATTAAAAATAAACCTATAAGTTGTTTGATATTGTATAGTTATTGTTATACAATAGAACTATAAAGAAAAAGGTGAGGTATTAATATGTCAACTATAGCTATTCGTGTTGATGACGAATTAAAGGAAAAAGCAACAGAGCTTTATAAGGAATTGGGTCTTGATATGTCAACAGCTGTTAAGCTTTTTTTGACACAAAGTGTAAAAACAAGAAGTATTCCTTTTGAGATTAAAGATTCTTCTGCAGATGATTTGCTTAATAAGCGTTTAACTGATTTGATTATGGAAAATGCTGAAACAGTGAAAACAATTGATTTAGATAATTCAGATTAGATTTGATAGTGAGATAGTGCTAGCTTTAAGTATAACGAGTCAATATTCTTTAAAATCAGTAAATATTAGGCAGAAATATTTTAGAATTATGGATTGTTCTGAGGCAGGATTAAAAAAACCGTCTTGGGTTGATACTATCAATATTTTACGATTTAGTCCGTCTACTTTTAGTCATTTTCGAGTTATTGGAAAACTTACTCAAAGGGATAAGATAAGATTTGTGAAATTTTATGTGGATCGTAGGAAAGGATAGGAAGAATGAAAAAGGTTTTGACTTTGTTAACGGTTTTTGGATGGCAATGATATTGGTGGCTTGTTTGTCTGGCAGCAATACTGAACATAAAACTTCTGTTTCTAATATGGATGGAACATATTATGAGTTTTATAAGCTTAAGAAAGTAATTGGATAATTTCTAAGCGAGGGGTTATAGAAATATTAAATGATACATTAATGTGGACGATAGAGCATAAAAATCAGTATTCTCTTAATAAGAAAAAGAAAACGACTAGTGTGAATGAACTGCACCTCATAAGTTAGACAAAAATCTAATGATTGGGGTGTTTTTATTATGAAACTAAGTTATGAAGATAAGATTTAAATTGGGGTTAAAATTGGGGTGCCATTGTTAAAAAGGCTCTAAAAAAGCCGACCTAATAGGAATTAGGTCGGTCAAGTTTCATGCCACCACCGAGAATCGAACTCGGAACGGAGCATTACCATTGCTCTATTATACCATTTAACTATAGCGGCGACTCATCTATCATACTATAAAATAATGAAGAAAGCAAGGAGGGAAACTTAATATCATTTGTTCATTAATTTAAATTAGAAAACGAAATGGCTATCTCTTTTTCTCTTAAAATGGTATAATAACAGTTACAGAATTTTTTACAAGGAAGATATGATGTCATACGAACAGGAATTTTTACGAGAATTTGAAGCTTGGGTCAATTCACAAGTGACCATTAACGAAATGGCCATGAATGCTAGTCGTAAAATCATTGAAGAAGATAAAGATGAGCGTGCAGCAGATGCCTATATTCGTTATGAAAGCAAACTGGATGCCTATAAATTTATCCAAGGAAAATTTGAAAATTATAAGGCTGGCAAAGGATTTCACGATATACCAGACGGTCTTTTTGGTGAGAGAAATTATTGATTTCTAAAGGTTAATCTGATAAAATAAGGTCATTCAGAGGTGTTTTGAATTCCATTTGTTATAGGAAGCGGCGTTACTGGGAAATCCGCACAAATGTCGAAACTGGTTGCTGATGTGATTTTTTGAAATAAAATGAGTTGCGGGTCTAGCCCGAAACTGGGTGGTACCGCGGAGATCATAGAATGACATTCGTCCCTGTCAATTGGCAGGGACGGTTTTTGGTAGGAAAGAGCACATACCAGTTTACTGGGAAAAAGGTTGCAAGGCAATCACTGTACGGACTTGGTTTATGGACTGTTGGAGAAGGAATGGGAGGAAAGTATTGTTTGAAACAAGTGATAATATTAATCAATTTATTCGTACATTAAGAGACTTAAACGAAATTATTGAAAAAAGAGCAAAGCTTAATTTACTGGATAATGCGGTGTTAGCAGAATCTTTTTATAAAGAAATTTTAAATGCTTTATTTTCTTGGAAGTTAGAAAATTTAAATATTGAACAGTCCAATTTTGAAGCAATTGATTTAATTGATGATAAAAATAAAATTGTTGTTCAAATTTCATGTACTTGTGAGAATCAAAAAGTGCATGGTACTATTTCTAAAGATGAATTAACTAAAGAAGATTATAAGGAATACGTACTTTACTTTGTTTTTATTGGAAAACAGAATAGCAAGATTAAAAATGGTAAATATAATAATACTTCACAATTGAATTTTAATCCCAAGAAGAATATTTTTTTAACAGAAGATTTAATAAAAAAGTTTCAGGATTTAACCCCAAATTCTCAGCGTAAAGTTCTTGATATTATTCAAAATTATCTAAGTAATGAGAAAAGTGGCGAGAATATCTTATCAAAAAGAGAAATTTCAGAAAGCATTCTTGAAATTTTGGATGAGAATAGTGAAATCTTTTTTAAGTATGGTCCACATTCTAAAGTAGCTTCAACTAGTCCAATGAGTAAGTCTTCCTATAAAATTTGGAATAAGCAAAAACAAAAAATTATTGAGAATAACAAAGATATATTAAATTTGTATAGTAAACATCAATCATTTTTTAGTAGAAAAGAAAAATTGCTATTTAACAAATTTAAATCAAATGTTGAATCATTTGAATGTAATGACAAACAAAGACTAGATTCAAATGTATATGAATCATTTCCAGAAGACTTTCCAAAAATGTTAGAATCAATTATTAAAAATCAAGGAGTTAATTTAAATGGTTAATTTTAGCGATGAACCGAGACCAGAGTCAGTAGTTTATTTTGAACAGATATTAGAGAGACATGGTAAGATTGTTAGATATGAAAGACCAGAAGATTTTATTTATAAGTTATTTCTTAGTGGTGGTAAGACATATTTAGTATGGTTAACTAATAAGTACACTGTATCTATTAATGATGTTGTTGAAAAGATAAATGAAGGTTTTGATGCTTTAATCACCATTAGTATGTGGAATAGCTATACGTATGAAGCTAAAGAATATGCACTACAAAAACATTTTGGTTTATTCAAAATTCAAGAATTCATGGGTGCATTAAATTACTCAGATCCATCTCAATATTATATGGGAATTGATGAAGAAGATGGTAAAAGATTGTATGGGGAACGCGATTATAAATTTGATTAGTAACATAGAATTTAAAAAATTACTAGATGAAACGATTCGATTTGAACTTTATCAATTTGGTTCTTCGTTAGAAAAAGAAGAGTTTAACGATATTGATTTATTGTTAATATATAAAAATAGTGAAAAAAATAAACAGAATGAAATACTAACTCTAAAGAAAATAATTAAAAGTTATTTATTTAAACAGTATCAGATTGATATTGACATCACAGTTTTATCAGAAAATGAAGAGAAAGAAAAGAAATTTCTAGAGCAAGTCAATTATATAAAAGTATATTAAGGAGAACATATATGTCAACACAACTTTCACCTAAATACAATCCAGCCGAGGTTGAGGCTGATCGTTACCAAAAATGGCTTGATGCCGATGTTTTCAAGCCTTCTGGAGATCAAAAGGCTAAGCCTTATTCAATCGTGATTCCACCACCAAATGTGACGGGGAAATTGCACCTTGGTCACGCTTGGGACACGACTTTGCCGGATATTATTATCCGTCAAAAGCGTATGCAGGGTTTTGACACGCTCTGGCTGCCGGGGATGGATCACGCTGGTATTGCCACACAGGCCAAGGTAGAAGCTCGCTTGGCTGAAGATGGCATTTCCCGTTATGATCTTGGTCGTGAGAAATTTCTGGATAAGGTCTGGGAATGGAAGGATGAGTATGCGGCAACCATCAAGGAGCAATGGGGCAAGATGGGAATTTCTGTTGATTATTCGCGGGAACGTTTCACCCTTGATGAAGGATTGTCTAAAGCGGTCCGCAAGGTTTTCGTAGAACTCTATAAAAAAGGCTGGATTTATCGCGGCGAATTTATCATCAACTGGGACCCTAAGGCACGCACAGCTTTGTCCGACATCGAAGTCATTCATAAGGATGTGGAAGGTGCCTTCTACCATATGAATTATATGTTGGAAGATGGCTCGCGCGCTTTGGAAGTTGCGACCACGCGTCCAGAGACCATGTTTGGGGATACGGCTGTCGCTGTCAATCCAAATGATGATCGTTACAAAGATCTGATTGGACAAAATGTTATCTTGCCAATTGTTAACAAGCTGATTCCAATCGTAGCAGATGAACATGCTGACCCTGAGTTTGGAACAGGTGTTGTTAAGATCACACCTGCCCATGACCCTAACGACTTCCTCGTTGGTCAGCGCCACAATCTGCCACAAGTCAATGTTATGAACGATGACGGAACCATGAACGAACTGGCTGGCGAATTTGCTGGCATGGATCGCTTTGAAGCCCGCAAGGCAACTGTTAAGAAACTGGAAGAAATCGGCGCTCTTGTGGAAATCGAAAAGATGACCCACTCGGTTGGTCACTCAGAACGGACAGGTGTACCAATTGAGCCACGTCTGTCTACCCAGTGGTTCGTTAAGATGGACCAACTGGCTAAGAATGCCATTGCCAATCAAGACACTGATGACAAAGTGGACTTTTACCCACCGCGTTTCAATGATACCTTCCTGCAATGGATGGAAAATGTGCATGACTGGGTGATTTCCCGTCAGCTCTGGTGGGGTCACCAAATCCCTGCTTGGTACAATGCGGATGGTGACATGTATGTCGGTGAAGAGGCTCCAGAGGGTGATGGCTGGAAGCAAGATGAAGATGTGCTTGACACTTGGTTCAGCTCTGCTCTTTGGCCATTCTCAACCATGGGCTGGCCTGACACGGACTCAGAAGATTTCAAACGTTATTTCCCAACATCAACGCTGGTAACGGGTTATGACATCATTTTCTTCTGGGTGTCTCGTATGATTTTCCAATCTTTGGAATTCACTGGTTGCCGTCCTTTCCAGAATGTTCTCATCCACGGACTTATCCGTGACGAACAAGGGCGCAAGATGTCTAAATCTCTCGGTAACGGCATTGACCCTATGGATGTTGTTGACAAATACGGTGCTGATGCTTTGCGTTGGTTCCTGTCAAATGGATCTGCACCGGGTCAAGATGTGCGTTTCTCTTACGAAAAAATGGACGCTGCTTGGAATTTCATTAACAAGATTTGGAACATTTCCCGCTATATCCTCATGAATAATGAAGGCCTTAGCCTTGATCAAGCTAGCAAAAATGTTGTTTTAGTAACCAATGGCAAAGCTGGTAATGTGACGGACCGCTGGATTCTTCATAATCTCAATGAAACCATTGCCAAAGTTACTGAAAACTTCGATAAGTTCGAATTTGGTGTGGCTGGTCACATCCTTTACAATTTCATCTGGGATGAATTTGCCGACTGGTATGTGGAGTTGACCAAAGAAGTCCTTTACAGCGAAGATGAGGCTGAAAAAGTTATTACGCGTTCGGTCCTCCTTTACACCTTGGACAAAATCCTGCGTCTTCTCCATCCTATCATGCCATTTGTAACAGAAGAAATCTTCGGTCAATACGCAGATGGTTCTATCGTGACAGCAGCTTATCCAACTGTTAATCCTGCTTTTGAAAATCAAACGGCGCATTCTGGCGTGGAAAGTCTCAAAGACCTGATTCGAGCTGTACGTAATGCGCGTGCAGAAGTCAACGTAGCTCCAAGCAAACCTATCACCATTCTTGTCAAAACAAGCGATAGCAACTTGGAAGACTTTTTCAAGGCCAATGTCAACTACATCAAACGCTTCACAAACCCAGAAACACTTGAAATCAGCTCTGCCATTGCCACCCCAGAACTAGCCATGTCAGCAGTTATCACAGGTGCAGAAATCTTCCTGCCGCTGGCAGACTTGCTCAACGTTGAGGAAGAACTAGCCCGCCTCAACAAAGAACTGGCCAAATGGCAAAAAGAACTAGACATAGTTGCTAAAAAACTCAGCAACGACCGCTTTGTCCAAAATGCCAAACCTGAAATCGTCCAAAAAGAACGCGACAAACAAATCGACTACCAAACCAAATACGACGCCACAGTGGAACGGATTAAAGAGATGGAGAAACTAATTAAATAGGAGTAAAGGATAAAAATAGGACTGTTAAAGAAAATTTTAAATAAAAAAATTGTTAATACTAATGGCTATACGCGCTCTGATACTGGAAGAGCTGTACATGCATATCTTAGAACACATCCTAAGAATCAAGGGATAGGGAAAAAACTGACCAAAAGCATCATTAATGCATTGAAAAAGTAGATAAAATAAAGAAGTACGATCTGATATACTCCCATATAGTGGACAGTGAAAAAACAAAAAATTCACTAGAACTATAAGGGAAATATATCAGTAATTGCTTTCTAGTTTTTTAATATTTTTAACACCTTGTACGAATCATAAATTAAATAATTTATCCATCTCGTTGTTCATTCCAATCCAAAATATAGTAAATACAACTATATAATAGAAATACTAAAAGTAGTGATTCCATGATTGTACCAACCTCAGTTCGTCTGTCAGATGATTTAAATTTGACCATACAGGACAGAAAGTCTGGTCATGTTCGTTTTTGTAATGGCAGTAAATGAAGAACAACATATCGTTGACACTTTATGTATATACATAATATAATAAGTGTAAAGGGTGTGCATGGCTGTGTTGCTAGAGCAAGATAGAATTCAGTTGAAGAAATGGGGAAACAGCAACGCTTTTCGGATTCCACAGAAGCTTTTGAAGTCCTTGAAATTTGAACCAGATCAGGAGTTTACGATTAAGGCTGTTGATTTAGGTGGACATAAACAACTAGTTATTGAGCCTCTTGTCAGTCAAAATGACCAGTTGTCTCTTATTGAGTCTCTCTCAGGGATTTTATCAGATAGTGAAACTGTCGATGTCAAAGATTACCGTAGTGAACGTAAAGAGGAAAGGCTAAAGAAATATGAAAGTCTTACTTGATGTTAATATTTTTTTAGATTTTTTTCTTGATCGCCATAGTGTCTCAAAAGAAATTGTCCTTAAATCAGTCTATGGTGCCCATACAGCCTATATTTCTGCAAATATGCTAACGGATCTTTATTATATCATGGAAAAAGTATGGGAAAAATTGCTCGGCTGGAACTCGAAAAATTAGTCAAAATTTTTCAAGTTTTAGATGTGACTAAAGAAAACTGTTTACAAGCCTTGAGTATGAAAATGCCTGATTTTGAAGGTGCGGTAGTAGCTGCTGTTGCCTTGTCTAACGACATTAATATTGTAGTGACAAGAAATGTCACGGATTTTCAAGATAGCGAACTTATAATTTATTTACCCGAGGAATTTTTGGAGCGCTTGAAAAGGTAATTGCTGCTATATTAAATGTGAGTAGATTTCCATGTCACTAAGTGTTCAGATATTGGTAATTTTAAGAGAAATATTGAAAGTAAATCTTCTCAACAAGTCTAACCGCATGGTTGGGCTTGTTTTTTGATATTAAGCAGTTGATAAATACTAAATGTAATTGACAAAAATTGAGATTCTTACGATTTTAACAGAATATTGTGCCATATTGTGTGCCATATTGTAAAATTCACCATTTTGCGAATTGGGTCAATTTGTAATATCATATAACTAAAAGAGAACAGCGAGGTTAAGTAATATGGCGGAGTCAAAGACAAAACGGTTGCTCTATTTTATGTCAGAATTGGAAAAAGGAAATCAGATTAATAAAGAGGAATATATAGCGAAGTTCAATATTAGCGATAGGACGATGAAAGAGGATGTTAGTGAACTTAAAACCAATTTAAAAGAGCTGCGTCCTAATATGCAAATTAAATTTTCACGAAAACATGCCTGCTATTTTGCTAGCTATGAGCAGGGATATGGGAATTTGAAGTATAATCAAGCAGTTATTCTGTCCAAGATTTTATTGGAGAGCAGAGCATTGCGAAAAGAGGAAGTTGCTGAAATAATTAATATTTTTGTTGAACGTGCGGTCGATGATAAGGAGCGCACAAGAATCAAAAAATTAACACAGTTTGAGCTTAATAGTTATCAGGAGTTAAAGTTTTATCAAAAATCTAATAAGTCTATTTTACCAACTATTTCTGCTATTTTCGATGCTATTGTTGATCAGCGCCCGCTTGCTTTCAGTTATACAAAGCCATCTAGCAAAGTTGAGGAATATATTGTCTTGCCGATTTCAGTCATTTTTGATAATCATTATTTTTACTGCATTTCTTACAAATTAGACAACTGTTTTCAGAGTCGGTACGAACTTCAAGAACTAAGATATTTTCGAGTTGACAGGTTTAAAACCATTCATAAATCTATTAGCAATTCAGCTTTTGCACTAACTGAAGAAGAACAAGAACGACTTATTACAGATGAACAAGTCCGCTATCAAACTTTTTCAATGCTTTCTGATCAAAAATGGGTGCGGATTCAGTTCAGGTATACAGGGCAATTCAGAGATGTATTAGAGGCGGATATTCCAAAACTTAAAATGATTAATGAATTGGAAGAAGGAATAATCTATGAGATTGAAACCTTGAGTTTACTTGGTTTTCAGAAATATATTCAACGTTTTGATGGGGACTTTGTCTTTCTGAATATAAAAAGTATCAAAAAATAACTATGATTATAACGAAGATTATCTTTTGAAATTTAGATAAAAGCACATATTTTATGTACTTTTATCTATTTTTTTATGAAAATAAGTGCATAAATCACGTAATCAAAATAAAAACGACAAAAAACATGTTTTGTTTGATCAAGCTTTTTGATATACTTTAAGTGTCAAAAGAATAAAGTGTACATCAGTAATTTTGACAATCGTTTATTGGTATATTAAAAATTTACAATGACTAGCGAGGTAAATGAAAATGAAACTGGCGCATAAAAATAATACTGGAGAAGAGCAATCATTGGAAGATCATTCCTTTAACGTAGCCAACAAGGCAAGGGAAGATGCTGAATTTATAGGGCAAGGGGATTTATTATTTTTGCTGGGCATGTTTCATGATTTGGGGAAGGCAGATGAGAAATTCCAGAACAAATTAACCAAGAATCCCACGATGCATGTAGATCATGCCTATGCTGGTGCTAAATATTTATATGAGAAAATCAAAATACGTCTATCCGCAAAGGGTGTTGACAAAGCAACACGTTTACAATTCAACGAAATTGTTGCTTATGTTATTGCTGCTCATCATGGGATGTTCGATATTGTTGACCTTGAATCGGAGCAACATGCTTATAACAAGCTAAGAAATCGTATTGCTAGACCGAAGTCAGATTATCATTTCGATAGTGATGTGACGAATTTTGCCAACTTTTTAGAAACAAAATTGGAGCATTATGGCTATCAGGATTTAGGAATGTTAATTGATAAATCCTTTGAAAATTACCAACAAGCTCTATCAAAATTAGATTGTCAGGATAGTAGTGAGGAAGTCTATTATCAATCATGTTTTGTACGGCTATATCTATCATTATTAAAGAATGCTGACATTCTAGATACAATTAATGCTTATGGTCTGCTTATAAATCCTTTAAAACAGGAAGAAAAAATAAGACTAAATAGGTCTTATCTGGAAGCTATTGAGAAGAAGTACGGTGAGTTTGGGAGTCCAACCACAAGGCTTAATGAAATTCGCTCACAAATTGCTGAACGAGTAAAAAGTAGGGGAGAAAGTGATTCAACGGGTATCTATCGATTAGACTTACCCACTGGTGCTGGGAAGACGAATCTTAGTATGAGGTATGCTTTTCATCAATTAGTTGACCAAGATAGATCAAGATTTTTCTATATTACGCCTTTTTTATCTGTTTTGGAGCAAAATGCGGCAGCTATTAAAAAAGTTATTGGAGAAGATGGAGTACTAGAGCACCATTCAAATGTTGTACAGAACAAACAAGAGAACGAAGATAAGGGAGACGAAAAAGAGAGCTTATTACCAGAGTACTTGATAGAAAGTTGGGATAGTCCAGTCGTTTTGACATCAATGGTTCAATTTTTTCAAACTTTATTTAAAACTAAATCAGCAAATATTCGTCGTTTTTCTAGTTTAGCGAATAGTGTTTTGATTTTAGATGAAGTGCAATCATTGCCTATTGAGGTGACAGCTTTATTTAATTTAACCATGAATTTCTTAAATAAAGTTATGAACACGACTATTATCTTATGTACGGCTACACAGCCTGCTTATGACTCTACTGCTATTAAACATAAACTTTCTTATGGTGGGAAATATGGTGAAGCTACTGATATGGTCGAGTTAACTCATGATGAAAAAGAAGTCTTTTCAAGAACTGAGCTTAGAAAATTTGATGAAACTAATCAAAACTCGAAACTTTCAGATTTGGTAGATTTTGTTTTGGAGAATGATGAATCAATCCTTGTTATTTTCAATACCAAAAAGACAGTTGATAGATTTTATTCCTTACTTGAGAAGTTGACAGATAGGCCAATCTATCAGCTTTCAACGAATATGTGTGCGCAGCATAGATTGGATATTATTTCGGAAATTAAACAAGGTTTGGAAGATGGTATACCACTTATTTGTATCAGTACACAGCTAATTGAAGCGGGTGTTGATGTCGATTTTAATCACGTCATTCGCTCGTATGCAGGAATTGATTCGATTGTACAAGCTAGCGGACGTTGTAATCGTGAAGGAAAACGGGATAAGGGACAAGTTACCTTAATTAATCTGACAAGTGAAGAAGAAAATATCTCACCACTCAAAGAAATAAAAGCTAAGAAAGATGCAACAGAATATATTCTACATAAGATTTCATCGCCCATAGACACTTCACTTTTAAATCGTGATTTCTTTGAGTATTATTATGCTAATAACCAAGGTTCAATGGATTATCCCTTGGAACATGATGGTGAGTCAGTTTATGATTATTTAAGTGTTAATTTCTATCAGAAAAAAGTAGGATTTAAAGGAAAATTAAAGCAAGCCTTTAAGACTGCTGGTTTAAAAATGAATCTAATTAACAATGAAACCATTGGTATATTAGTTCCATATAGAGATGCTGCTGAAAAATTATTAATTTTAGAAGAATTGTGTAAGTCTGATTATCCATCTGAAGAAGACTATCGAGCAATTAAAGCTCTTTTAAAAGAATTGCAGTCTTATACGGTAAATGTTCGTGAACACAATCAAATACTTGAAGCCACAAAACCCTATCTTAATGGTCAAATTCAGATATTGTCAGATAGTTATTATGATGATAAAAAAGGTATTACTTTAGAATCGGCAAGTTTCCTAATGTAAACTTAAATGAAAACAGGCTAACGAAAGTCAGTAGAGGACTTCGTTGACCAGTAATCAACATGAATAAACACTAAAAATTTCAATAAAGGAGGTTTTGAATTTGTATAGATCAAGAAATTTCTATGCTAGGATACGAGGAGACAGGGCACTCTTTACAAATCCTGCAACCAAAGGGGGGAGCGAAAGAAGTTCGTATTCTGTTCCTACGCGGCAAGCTTTGCAGGGAATCATAGATGGGATTTATCATAAGCCGACATTTACAAATGTTATTACTGAAGTTAAGGTCGTCAATCAAATCCAGACAGAGCTGCATGGCGTTCGTGCTTTGTTACATGACTACAGTGCAGACTTGAGCTATGTTTCATATTTGAGTGATGTGGAGTATCTAGTTAAATTCCACTTCATTTGGAATGAAAATCGTGAAGACTTGATACAGGATAGACTACCTAAGAAACATGAAGCTATTATGGAACGTTCTATTCGAAAAGGTGGCCGGCGGGATATTTTTCTTGGTACGAGAGAGTGCTTTGGCTTGGTTGATGAAATCAGTCAGGAAGAGTATGAAACCATCCCTTCTTATTACAACGGCGTCACTATTGATTTAGGTATCATGTTTCATTCTTTCGCCTATCCAACAAGTAAGGATACGCCATTGAAATCTTATTTCACCAAAACAGTGATGGAGAATGGGGCGATTAAATTTAAACCCCAATCTGAGTGTGAAATCGTAAATACTTTGTCCAGTTATGCATTCAAGTCACTTGGTCAGCTTAAATCAGTTGATGATGAATATGTTGATGATGAATATGAAGAATATGAAGCTATGGAGAAAGGGGAAGGCTAATGGATTTATTTACTTCTCTCTTAAAAGCCTATGAAAAAGCAGAAGAAATTGGCCTGGTTGATCAACAAACGGGGGACAATCCTGTTTTGCTACCGATTTACCATGATAATAAGGTAATAAAAAATAATGATATCTATATCGAAATATTATTAGATAATGAAGGTGCTTTTTATAAGGCAAGAAAGTTTGAAATAGGTGAAAATGTGATTTTTCCTGTAACCTATGAATCTAGTAATAGAACGAGCACTAAGATAGCACCACATCCAATCGTAGATAGTTGGTACTATGTCATGTATTCGGAATTAAGAAAAGAGAAGCATCAAAGGTATCTACAAAATTTAGATAACTGGATTATCCAGACTGAAAATAATAAAGTAGAAAATTTTTTAAAAATAATTAAAAAATTTGTTGAGAATCCAGAATCAGTTGAATTAGTTTTAAATAGTGCATTTGGTTCAGATTGCCAAATACAAGAAGAGTTTGTTGATAATAACGGAAAAATTCAAGAAGGTTCACTTATTTTTGGAGAAAAAAAAACAAAAAATAGCTTTAAAAGATATTAAATTATCATTTAAAATTTTAGAGTTTGATGGTTTGAGAGACGTTTCAGTTTCAAATTTTAATGAAATGCATCATGATTTTATTAACTATATTAATAATAATTCAACTGAAATTGGCATTGGAATATGTAATATTAGCGGAAAAGAAGACAGGATTATTAAAAATCATCGTAAACCGAAAGGTGTATTTTCAAATGGAAAACTGATTTCCCAAAATAATAAAATAGCATACCTTGGTGATAGATTTCCAAATGAAAATGCTTCATCAGACATAATTAAAATTGGCTATGAAACCTCAGAAAAAATACATTTGATGATTAAGTATCTGTTGGAGAACAATAATAGTCATACTTGGTTAGGTACCTCTCAATATTTGATCAATTGGTTTAGTGATGATTTGTCAAATGATAGTCAGTTAGATATTGTCAAACCAGAGTTTGATGATTTATTTGAAGATGATGAAGAAGAAAAACAAGTTTTTATTAAACCGAATGAAGAGAATAAAAAAATTGGTTCATCTTTTGTTAGAGGTCAGAAATTATTCAGCAATAATGCTACTTATAATATTGCTATCCTGAATGAAAATAAAGGTCGTATTGCTTTAAAGTATTTTCGCCAGCTCCAAGTTTCTCAGCTGCTAAAAAATCTGGAATCATGGCAGGAGAACTACTCTTGGGAAGCAAAAACGAAAGCAGGAAACTATGAATTGAAGAAAACACCTACCTTCAATGAAATCATTAACGCTGCTTACGGTGTTGACAGAGAACGGTATTTGGAATTGGATAATGATAGTTTCCGAAGTGACCAATATCAGCAATTGGTAACAGCTTTGATTGATGGGAAGCCACTACCAAATACAATTGTTAAAAAATTAGAAGATAACATTAGACAAAGACAAAAGTATTCTAAGCACTGGTATCAAGTACAACAAGTTAGTTTAGCGGTTTTACAAAAACAATATGGAAGGGAGTTCACACCAATGTTAGATCATCAAGAAACAGATCGTTCTTATCTATTTGGACGCTTACTTGCAATTTATGAGCTGTTCGAGGCGCAGCGCTATGCTCTAGATGGCAGTAGCCAAGAACGCGTCACAAATGCTGAACGTTATTGGAATGCTTATACAGGTCAACCAGCCAAGATGATGACTCATTTAGAAAATAAAATTAAGCCTTATGAGGAAGTTTTGAAGTTGAATAAGCCTGGTATTTGGCATAAATTGGAGAAAGAAAGAAAAGAAATTATTCAATTAATGACACCGATGTATGCTCATAAAAATTTTACACAATCATTAGATTATAAATTCATTTTTGGCTACTATGCTGAAAAACAATTTTATTATACTAAACAAGCTAAAGAAAACGAGGAATAAGATATGTTGGAACAAAAAATTGATTTTATGGTAACAGTTGAAGTGAGAGAAGCGAATGCAAACGGAGACCCCTTATCAGTCAATATGCCCAGAACAGACGCTAAGGACTATGGCTTGATGAGTGACGTTTCCATTAAGCGTAAAATCAGAAATCGAATGCAGGATATGGGACAGCCTATTTTTGTACAAGCTAGGGATCGGGTCGATGATTGTATTTATTCCTTGAAACAACGTTTAGAGAATAAAGAGTTCTTTGATACTGTTAAAGAGGGGAGTAAGAAGAAAAAGTCAGTTGAGAATTTTGTAAAACAAATAAATGCAGAGTGGTTAGATGTTCGTAGCTTTGGTCAGGTGTTTGCTTTTGACGGTTATTCTGCTGCTAATGTTCGGGGTCCTGTATCTATTTCTTGGGCGAAAAGCTTAGAAAAGGTTGTAACTCAAAGTATGCAAATTACCAAAAGTACAAATAGTGAATTGAATAGTAAAACTGAGTTAGAATCTAGTACTATGGGAACAAAACATTTTGTGGATTACGGTGTTTATGTCATCAAAGGTTCGATTAATCCAAATTTTGCTGAAAAAACAGGATTTTCTGATGCTGATGCAGAAATTATCAAAGAAGTGCTAGTCAGTCTCTTTGAAAATGATGCCTCTTCTGCCCGTCCGGAAGGGTCAATGCGTGTTCGTGAGGTCTTCTGGTTTACTCACTCCAACAAGCTAGGCAATGTTTCTAGTGCGCGTGTCTTTGATTTATTAGAATTTGATAAGGAGAAGCAGGATAAAGACAGCTACGAAGACTATGCTATCCATCTTAATCAAGAAGAACTGGCAGAATATGAAGCAAAAGGTTTACAGGTTGAAATTATAGAAGGGCTGTAATATGGCTTATGCAGAAGATGATTATTTGATGTTATCAGGTATCCAGCATTTTCAATTTTGTAAAAGACAGTGGGGGCTAATTCACATCGAGCAGCAATGGGCTGAAAATGAAGCTACAGCTCATGGCCAGATTTTGCACCAAAAGGCGGATAATCCTTATATTAGGGAAAAGCGAAAGGATATTATCACTTCGCGGGCCATGCATGTTTCCTCAAAAACACTTGGTCTTTATGGAATTCTCGATGTTGTGGAATTTCATAAAGATAAAAATGGTGTTACTTTGAAAGGCAAAAGAGGAAAGTGGCTGCCCCGTATTGTTGAGTATAAGCGGGGAAAACCCAAAAGAGATACTCGCGATATTGTTCAGCTGGTAGCACAGACCATTTGTCTTGAGGAAACGTTTGGGTGTCCTATTGAGACTGGCTGTCTTTATTACCATAGCGTGAATCAAAAAAAGGTCATTGAAATTACGGAGGCATTGCGTCAAGAAGTTTTTGATTTAGCCGGACAAATGCATTATTATTATGATAATAAAATCATAGACAAGGCTGAATATTTTAAAAATTGTCCGTTATGCTCTTTAGTAGATATTTGTAAACCGCGTCTAAGTAAGAAATCTCGCAATGTAGCTAATTACATCAAGCGGCATGTGATGAGTGAGGAGAGTTTATGAAAAAATTGTTAAATACGTTATATCTCACACAAGATAATTTTTATTTAACGCGTGAGCGAGATAATATTGTTATCAAGCAAGAGGGAGCTGTTGTTCATCGTTTCCCCTATCGGATCATTTATGGCATCGTTTGTTTTTCATACCTAGGTGCCTCACCATCTTTGATTGAACTTTGTGCCAAAAATCAAATTAACCTTTCCTTTCATACGCCTCAGGGACGATTTTGTGGCCGTTTCGTTGGGCCGGCAAATGGCAATCCTTTTACGACGTCAGCAGTATAGGCTAGCTGATAATGACCTTTCTCTGGCGTATGCCAAACGGTTTATCCTGGCAAAGATTTCAAATGCCAGAAAGTATCTATTACGGTTTCGGCGTGACCATCGAGCCAAAATAAATCAACAACTTTTTGAGGAAGTCAATACTGAGTTGACTTTTGCTCTGGAAATGGTGGCTACTGCAAGAGATAAGGATACTTTACTTGGTATTGAAGGTCAAGCTGCTAACCACTATTTCCGTGCTTTTAATGATTTAGTCTTGACAGATAAGTAGACATTTCAATTTAAGGGACGGACACGACGGCCGCCGCAAGATTGTGTTAATGCACTTTTATCCTTTGGTTACAGTATGTTGACTTATGAGTGTCAGTCTGCCTTAGAGGCGGTTGGATTAGACAGTTATGTCGGATTTTACCATACAGATAGACCTGGTCGTGCCAGCTTAGCTTTGGATTTAGTGGAAGAATTTCGTTCTTATATTGTTGATAGATTTGTTTTTTCGTTGATAAATAAAGGACAATTAAGCAAAAAGCACTTTGACATTAAGGAAAATGGCAGTGTTATTTTGACTGAAAAAGGACGTGCTATTTTTATTGAAGCGTGGCAAAAGCGCAAGCATACGGAGGTTGAACACCCTTTCACCAAGGAAAAAGTCAAGTTAATGTTGTTACCTTATGTACAAGCTCAGCTACTATCTAAAGCTATTCGTGGAGAATTAGAATCTTATCCACCATTCTTAATCTAGGAGCAAATTTATGATGGTTTTAGTGACTTATGATGTCAATACGGAGACTGTAGCAGGAAGGAAACGACTACGACATGTCGCAAAACTCTGTGTTGATTATGGTCAGCGTGTGCAACATTCGGTTTTTGAGTGTTCAGTGACACCAGCCGAATTTGTAGAGATTAAAAATGAACTCTCAACAATCATTGACCAAGAATCAGACAGCATCCGATTTTATTTACTTGGCAAAAATTGGCAAAATCGGGTAGAAACGATGGGCCGAGATGACAGTTATGACCCCGATGTGGGGATACTGCTTTTATAAAAATTTGTGTGCGAATCTGGGTTGCACATCAAAACCAGAGACATTCGCGCACAAAACCAGAACTATAGTGATAAAAATTCAGTTTTTATTGAGCCAATTGGTTTAATAAATTCTCGATTTTAGTCACAAACGGTGCAACTACGCGCCGTCGCACCCTTCACGGGTGCGTGGATTGAAATTGAAATCAATCGCATAGTATATGAAATGAGTTTTGTCGCACCCTTTAAAGGTTGGGTTTGCTTTTTGGTATAATAAAAGTGGAGAATTTTTTATAAAAATGTCTGGCACTGATTTTAACAAAGGAAAGAGTTCGTCCATGAAAGCAACATACAACATTGATAATCCCAATTTACCTTATCAGACCAATCTTGAACTTTGGCAGACAAGTTTTGGTCTTTCAGCAGGTGGATGGCTTAACGCCATCAGCTTATATGGAAGAATTGGCTGAGAAGCAGGCGCATGGAGATTATTCTTATGAATAGGTCTATGAGGAAATCATTGATTATCACAAATCAACGGATGACAGCACGGCTGAGGCTGATTTGGTTTCCTTGCGTATTGCATAGCATCGGGTTTAGCTTTAGTCCAGCTATCTTGCTGACAATTTGGTGTGAACCGTTTCAGAATATTTTTGGTTGTTTCATTCTCATTGGTTAGTTTCGTCAAACAAATATTTCTAAAAAAGAAGACGTACTGAATGGTGAAAGTGTTGTCTATGCTGATTTTTAGATGATTCAAGCAACATTTGATTATGATTTTCAACAGAAGAAAGTTTTTCCAATACTTTGGGCTTTCAAAAGAAGCCATGGTTGAGCACATTCAACCCTTTATTTTAGACATTTGGCAGATTCATCTTTTCTGAAAGGGGAATACTAGAACGACGACAGTTTTTCTAATCAAGTATTTACGCGAATTTGATTTTAAAGTTGATAATACGCCCTTTCAAAAGCATGCTGAATTTTTCCGAGATGCCTTAGTTTTGGATAATGCCAAAATTTTGCAAAAACGTCTCGAGTTTTTGACTGTATTTTTTGAAAATCTCCTGCTTAGTGGAGAGAATGTCCTGTCTAGCGAGGAAATAGACCGAAACTTAGGCTTGGATAAAAATAGTAAAGTCAATTAACATCTGAGGACAGGAAGGTTTCTGACGTACCCTAAGTTTGAGGTAACTGAGATGACGTAGTTACTGACCGTCAAGATGTTATTACGAGAAACCATCACCTTTGTGGCGATTTTTTAGGGAATCTTGTCAACTGTAGTAGGTTGACCTATCTTAATATATGTTTACTTTCGTATGGGCTTCTATCGCATTATTACCAAGGCCGATGATGAGGAATTTGTCTGATTTCATAGTTGTATTAATCTCAGTCCGTCCTTGGGTTTTATGTAAGGATAGCTCAGCAATCTTTGTCTGGCATTAATATTAGGATTTGTTTTCTCCACCCCAAAATAAAAAATTA
>PVMJ01000185.1_pt1 | contig 29780 bp, 25 predicted proteins | sample 1853361 | NCBI WGS metagenome assembly PVMJ01 (sample SAMN08533506, study PRJNA380276) | Synthetic metagenome, whole genome shotgun sequencing project. | isolation source: mock microbial community containing genomic DNA from 20 ATCC strains | collected 2017 | reverse complement strand
GCGCAGGCGGGAATCTAGACCTTAGAACAACAGCAATATTCAAAGATTATCTGAAAGTCCGAGATTCTAGATTCCCGCCTGCGCGGGAATGACGAAAAGTGGCGGGAATGACGGTTCGGGCATTCCTTAAATCACCCGTGTATCGCTGTAAATCTTAGAGATGGCGGAATATAGCGGATTAACAAAAACCAGTACGGCGTTGCCTCGCCTTAGCTCAAAGAGAACGATTCTCTAAGGTGCTGAAGCACCAAGTGAATCGGTTCCGTACTATCTGTACTGTCTGCGGCTTCGTCGCCTTGTCCTGATTTTTGTTAATCCACTATAAAATTCCGGATTCCCACTTTTGTGGAAATGATGAGATAAACGTGATTATGGTTTAAACGGGGCGTATGCCCATTCCCCGGGTTTTAAATCCAAATCAAACAGTTTCAGCCTGCCGCTTGCCACTCTGATCAGACGCAGGCAGGGATAGCCCGCCTTGGCGGTCATTCGCCTGACTTGGCGGTTTTTGCCCTCAGAAATGGTAATTTCAATCCAAAAATCGGGAACGGTTTTGCGGACGCGTATCGGCGGGATGCGCTCCCATAACGAATCTGCTTCTCCGTGTTTCAAGATGCGGATGCTTGCCGGACGGGTAACGAAACCGCCTAAGTCTATCCCTTTTCTTAGGCTTTCCAATCGGCTTTCGTCGGGTACGCCCTCCAGTTGCGCCCAGTAGGTTTTAGGGTGTTTGAATTTGGGGTCGGTAATTTGTGCCTGAAGCCTGCCGTCGTCGGTCAGCAGCAGCAGCCCCTCGCTGTCGGTGTCGAGCCGTCCGGCGGGGTAGAAGCCGGGAAGATTGATAAAGTCTTTGAGGCTTTTGTGTTTTTCGTGCGGTGAAAATTGGCAGATAACGCCATAGGGTTTGTTGAAGGCGATGAGGTTTTTCATAGCTTTTGGGTTTGGGTTGAAATGGGCGGCGGTATCGGGAAAATTTGTTTATTGCGAAGGGACATCCGATAAATGGTGCTTCCAAAGTGAAAAGGTTTGAATGCAGATTAAATTTTAAGGTGCATGAAATGGATTTTCAATTCTTTGTCGAAACAATCCGCCGACAGGAAAAGAAACTGAAGCATGGCGTGTACCGGCTGTTTGAGATTTACAGTTGGTTGGAAGATGGAAAAGCAACAAAGGCGCGTATCCGGTATTTTGTCAAAATTGAGGTCGATAAACAGATATTGCGAAGGATTCATCGTGGTATAGCGGATTAACAAAAACCAGTACGGCGTTGTCTCGCCTTAGCTCAAAGAGAACGATTCTCTAAGGTGCTGAAGCACCAAGTGAGTCGGTTTCGTACTATTTGTACTGTCTGCGGCTTCGTCGCCTTGTCCTGATTTTTGTTAATCCACTATATTATAAAAATTCCGTCTGAAGCGGCGTTCAGACGGAATTTGTTTCAAGCAGGCTTAACAGCAGCGTCCGCCGTTTGCGCCGCAGCGGCGTTTGCGGCAATAGTCTTGAAACTGCAGCTTGGTCATCACGGGGGCGTTGGGATTATGTTTGCGCTGCTGTGCAACGTAGTTTTCATAATCGGGCACGCCTGCCATCAAGTTTGCCGTCAGCTTGATGGTTTTCCACCAAGACGCGAGCTTATGCTTCACTTTGTGCCTCCGGCTGTTTGCCGTCGCGGTACACCGCCGGGATTTCTTTGGCGGTCGGCCAGCCGACTTTGCGTGCTTTGAGGGCGGTACGCAAACCGTACGCGGCGACAATCACGACAACCGACAAGAAGAGGATGGTCAGACCGGCATTAATCTTGTCGTTGAAGATGATTTGCGCCATTTCGCCGATGTCTTTGGCAGGCGCAAGGATTTCGTTTTTAGCCAATGCGTCGCTGTATTTGCCGGCGTGGGCAAGGAAGCTGATGCGCGGGTCGCTGTGGAACAGTTTTTGCAGGCCGGCGTAGCAGGTTACGAACAGTACGCCGACGGCGGGAACGAGTACCACCCAGACATAACGGTCGCGTTTCATCTTAATCAGCACCACGGCGCACATAATCAAGGCTACGCCTGCCAGCATTTGGTTGGCGATGCCGAACAAAGGCCAGAGCGAGTTGATGCCGCCCAACGGGTCGGTCACGCCCGTGTAGAGGAAGTAGCCCCACAATGCCACGGCGAAGAAGGTCGCAATCAGGTTGGCGGGGATGGAGTCGGTGTTGCCGAAAGGTTTGTAGAAGATGCTGCCCAAGTCTTGAATCATAAAACGTGCGACGCGCGTACCGGCATCGACGGCGGTCAGGATGAACAAGGCTTCAAACAACAGGGCGAAGTGATACCAGAACGCCATCATCGCCTCGCCCGGAATCAGGCGGCTCATAATGTGCGCCATACCGACTGCGAGGGTGGGCGCACCGCCGGCACGGGAAAGGATGGTGTTTTCGCCGACTTCTTTAGCAGTGTGCAACAGGGTTGCGGCATCGACAGGGAATTGCAGCTTGGTGGTAATCACTTCGGCGGCGGTATTGGCATCCGTACCGATCAGGGCGGCTGGGCTGTTCATGGCGAAGTACACGCCGGGATCAAGCGATGCGGCAGCGGCAAGTGCCATAATGGCTACGAAACTTTCCATCAACATACCGCCGTAACCGATCATGCGGACGTGGGTTTCGTTTTCCAGCATTTTCGGCGTAGTGCCGGAAGAAATCAGCGCGTGGAAGCCCGAAACCGCACCGCAGGCGATGGTAATGAACAAGAATGGGAACAATGCGCCTGAGAATACCGGACCCGAACCGTCGATAAAGTGGGTTACGGCAGGCATTTGCAAAGCGGGATTGACGATGACGATACCCAAAGCCAAGGCCGCAATCGTACCGATTTTCAGGAAGGTGGAGAGATAGTCGCGCGGAGTGAGCAGCAACCATACGGGCAATACGGAGGCGACAAAGCCGTAAATCATAATCGCCCAAGTGAGCTGGATGCCGTCAAGGTCGAACCAATGCCCGATGGAACTTTTAGCCACATCTTCGCCGTAAATTACCGCCAGCATCAGCAAAATAAAGCCGACGATGGAAATCTCGCCGATTTTGCCCGGACGGATATAACGCGTGTAAATACCCATAAACAGCGCAATCGGCATAGTTGCTGCAATGGTGAACGTACCCCAAGGGCTGTGAACCAATGCTTTTACGACAATCAACGCCAACACCGCCATAATGATGACCATAATCATCAAAATACCGATGGAGGCAATCACGCCGGGGACAGTGCCGAGTTCCTGTTTCACAATATCGCCCAAAGACTTACCGTCGCGGCGCATAGAGACGAACAAGACCATCATATCCTGTACCGCGCCGGCAAATACCACGCCGAAGATAATCCACAAAGTACCGGGCAGATAACCCATTTGCGCCGCCAAAACCGGACCAACCAAAGGGCCCGCGCCGGCAATTGCGGCAAAGTGGTGTCCGAACAATACGCCTTTGTGCGTCGGAACGTAGTCCAAGCCGTCGTTGTGGCGTTCTGCCGGAGTCAGGCGGTCAGGATCGAGCCGCATTACGCGGTTGGCGATGTAGAGGCTGTAAAAACGGTAGGCGATGCAGTAAACGGATATGGCGGCGGTGACCATCCATACCGCGCTGACCTGTTCGCCTCGGCTGAGGGCCAGAGTGGTAAAGGATGCTAAGCCGACCAGTACCACTATGCCCCAAATGAGGAAGGTTTTGAGTGATTTCATCGAATAAATCCTTATCTCACACTGTCGGAATATGCCTGAACGGCGGGAAACGGCCGAACCATCTGCCGGCACGGGCACAAACCGGAGTCTGAATGATTGACGAAGTATGAAACAGTGCGCTTGTCGGGATTTGTGCCTTATGCCCGCATCAAACAGTGCAGGGATGCGGGCGCACAAAACGTTAAACGCCGAATAGGATTTTAACGCAAATTAGCACACCGATAGCGGTTTTTACTTGGAATTTGGAAAAAATTTACATTCCTCCGGGCGGGCAGGCAGGTTCAGACGGCATCGTCAGGCAAAAGGCGGCATCGGAAGAGGGGTAAAGAAGGGGCGCGCAATCCGGATTATTGATTCATCGCAGGTAAATTCCGGTTATCGGGCTTGTGTGTTTGCGCGTCCGTTTATAGTATGGCGTTGCCGCAGCTTGGAATCAGGGCGGTTGTTTCATATCTTATTTTTATTGGGGAGCTTTTATGAATATCAGGTTTTTCGCGCTGACCGTACCGGTTTTGTCTTTGGCGGCCTGTGCCGTGCCGGAGGCGTATGATGACGGCGGACGCGGGCATATGCCGCCCGTTCAAAACCAAGCCGGCACGGACGATTTTCGGGCGTTTTCCTGCGAGAACGGTTTGTCTGTGCGCGTCCGCCATTTGGACAGCGGCAAAGTCGCGTTGCGGCTGGACGGCAGGCGTGCCGTCCTCTCTTCCGACGTTGCCGCATCCGGCGAACGCTATACCGCCGAACACGGTTTGTTCGGAAACGCAACCGAGTGGCACCAGAAAGGCGGCGAAGCCTTTTTCGGCTTTACCGATGCCTACGGCAATTCGGTCGAAACTTCCTGCCGCGCCCGTTAAACGGGGCAGCCTGTTTGAACCGCCGTCCAGATTTTTCGGGCGGTTTTTTGTGTCGGACGGACGGTTTTTTGTGTCGGATTTGTTTTGCAGTTCGGCCTCCGGCAGGGTTCGGGCTGCCTGATACCGTCCGTAACTTCGGGTATTGCCGAGTTCGTCGGCAACGGCCGCTGCGGCTTGGGCGGCGTTTTGCCGAACGCCTGCGTTACTTCCCTTTGTAGGTCGATCTCTTTGGCAACCGCGTCTTTGTCAAAGCTGTTTTTCAGACGGCCTTTTGTCAAATATTATCGGCAGTGGCTCAATGCCAACTTTAAACCTGCTCCGATTTCTTCAGGGCTGTTATCCAATGATAAAATGACATCGTCTGCATCAATGGCATTCCACGCTTCCAGCTTGACATGGCGGCTCGGGCTGATTTTCAGGCAGCCGTTGTGCAGCCAAATATCCACGCTCATCATGTTTTTAAATAGGGCGCGTCTGGTTTTATAGCCCAAGTTCCCGCATAGCTTGGCAACCCAATCCTCATAGCGTTGCCGAATTTTTTCGGTATCAAAAAAATCTTGGTCTTCTGGACTGTCATAAACGAAAGTCCTGCTGTTTGCCAACGCTTGCAAGACTGTCGTGCCTAAAGTTTCATTGTCGGTATCCAATGGCAGGATATGGGGGGGATATAGGTGGTCTATTGCCGTTAACCCCAAACCTGAACATGTTTGAACAATCAGAGTTTCTTTATTAGCATCAAAAACTGCCCAATAATTTTGATTCTGTTTAAAAATCATTATTTGATCTCCGTAATTTTGACTGTATAGTGGATTTAACAAAAATCAGGACAAGGCGACGAAGCCGCAGACAGTACAAATAGTACGGAACCGATTCACTTGGTGCTTCAGCACCTTAGAGAATCGTTCTCTTTGAGCTAAGGCGAGGCAACGCTGTACTGGTTTTTGTTAATCCACTATAATGTTCGGATTTTTGCCATACTCTACCACACGTTGCAACTGCAATCTTTGCTCCTTATATATTGCACCCCATCAAAGGGCTGCATTACTTTTCTTTCTAAAGATTACTATCGTATAAAAAATATTTTTCTTAAACGACAGGGATTGCGCCCGCGCCATATTCAGACACCGCCCGGATGTTGCGCTGCCCGATCGGATGCTTCAGACGGCATCGGAAGGGTTTGCAGTTTTGGAATATGAAGATGATAATGTCCGCGAGATTGACGGCATTTGAAAGCGGTTATTCCGCATACCGGAGGATACGAAATGAACGAATATTCCCAATTAATCAAGCATCCCGATATTTCCCTTCCCCCGGTTTCAGACGGCATCAAAGTCGATAATCCGGCAACGGGCGAGACTTTGGCGTTTGTCCGCAAGACGGATTCGGACAAGCTGAAAAACCTGATTCAAAAAGCAGCTGCAGCACAAAAATTATGGGCGGCAAAAACTGCGTTGGAACGCGCCGATGTGTTGTGGCGTTGGTATTTTCAGATTAAAGAAAACAAAGAAGCATTAGCGCGCCTGATGACGATGGAGCAGGGCAAAAGCCTGACCGAGGCGCGTGGCGAAATCGATTATGCGGCTTCGTTTGTGCGCTGGTTTGCCGAAGAGGCGCGGCGGATTGACGGCGATGTGCTGACGAGTGTGAAAGCGTCGCAAAAACTGGTCGTGTTGAAACAGCCCGTCGGCGTTACCGCTGCGATTACGCCGTGGAACTTTCCGTCCGCGATGATTGCGCGCAAGGCCGCGCCTGCTTTGGCGGTGGGTTGCGCGATGATCGTCAAACCCGCATCGCTCACGCCTTTGAGTGCGTATGCCTTGGCTTCGTTGGCTTACGAAGCGGGCATACCGCAGGATTTGTTGCCTGTTGTCAGCGGCAGTGCTTCGGAAATCGGCCATGAATTTGCTACGAACCCGATTATCCGCAAAATCAGCTTCACCGGCTCGACCGAAGTCGGCGCAAAAATTTTTGCCGACAGCGCGGCGGACATTAAAAAACTCAGTTTGGAGCTGGGCGGCAACGCGCCGTTTATCGTGTTTGACGATGCCGATTTGGACAAAGCCGTCGAAGGCGCGCTCGCCAGCAAGTTCCGTAACAGCGGTCAGACCTGCGTCTGCACCAACCGCGTTTACGCTCAATCCGCCATTTACGACGAATTTTGCCGCAAATTGAGTGAAAAAGCAGCCGCGCTCAAATTGGGCAACGGCTTGGAGGATGGTGTGAACCAAGGGCCGCTGATTGAGGAAAAAGCGGTGGAGAAAGTCGAGCAGCACATCGCCGACGCGCTTGCTAAAGGTGCAAGCTGCCTGACCGGCGGCAAACGCAGCGCGTTGGGCGGAACGTTTTTCGAACCGACTGTTTTAAGCGGCGTAACGGCGCAAATGGCGGTGGCACGCGAAGAAACCTTCGGGCCGTTGTGTCCGGTATTCCGTTTTGAAACCGAAGCCGAGGTCATCGAGGCTGCGAACAATACGGAATACGGTTTGGCAGCTTACCTTTTCACCGCCGACACCGCCCGCCAATGGCGCGTCGGCGAAGCCTTGGAATACGGTATGGTCGGCATCAATACGGGCTTAATCAGCAATGAAGCGGCACCGTTCGGCGGCGTGAAACGTAGCGGTTTGGGACGTGAAGGCAGCAAATACGGTGCGGACGAATATCTAGAATTGAAATATCTGTGTATGGATGTCGGGTGACGGATGCCGTCTGAACGGCAGGATTTCAGACGGCGCCGCATTTTAAGCAGTCTCTATCTGTTGTACAATGCGCCCTGTTTTTACGGTTATTTTTGATTTGAACAAGATATGATGGAAAACGGAAAAACAGTCCCGAGATGGCGTTTTGCCTTGAAAAGTGCGGGCTGGCACCTCTTAATCAGCCTGTCGGTTGCAGGGCTGGCGGCATTGCTGGTTTTTAAGGTTTGGTATCCTTATCCTTATGCCGAGCTGACGGGAGGGCTGTCGCTTTATCAGCTGGTGGTGGCTGTCGATATTGTATGTGGTCCGCTGCTGACTTTAATTTTGGCAAGCCCGAAGAAAAAGACAAAGGCACGCATGGTCGATTTTTCCATGGTCGGCATCATCCAGCTGGCGGCTTTGGTGTACGGTCTGCACAGCGTTTCGCTGGCGCGTCCTGTGGTGGAAGCGTTTGAACAGGATCGTATGACCATTGTTACGGCGGCGGAAGTCGTGGTCGAAGATTTGCACAAAGCCCCCGAAGGGCTGCAAAGCCTGTCGTGGTTCGGCATCCGCCGCATTGCATTGAAAGAACCTGAGGATGCGGATGAGAAGAACAAGACGCTGGATTTGTCCCTGAAAGGTATCGAGCCGAGTATGCGTCCCGACCAGTGGCTGCCGTATTCCGACAAGGAAGCAGAAGAAATCCGCAAACATCTGAAACCGCTGAAAGTCTTGGCGGATGCGAGAAAAACGACGGTTGCGGACATTCTGAAACAGGCAGGTCTCGCCGAAGGGGAGGAGCTGTATTACCTGCCGTTTACCAGCAGCAGGCAGAAAGAGTGGATAGTCATTACCGATAAAGAGGGCAACACCAAAGGCTACGCGCCGATAGACGGCTTCATCATCACCCCTTAAGCGTTGGGACTCCGTCCGCACTCGAACATCCGTTCTTCGCGGCGGTAGAATCAGACTGTATTTGAGAGGGGCGCAACCCCTCAATCAGGGCAACACATAGGGGAAGGCTTTATGTGCCGTCCGTGTGTTGAAACATTTCAAAATAAGCTCATGCCGTCCGAACATCCTTTCAGACGGTATGGCGTTTTGCCATTGCCCCGATAAGCTGTTAAACTATTTAAATTATTTCGACCGAAGGTACACGCACATGCAAGACCCCGAGCAGAGCAGCAAGCCCGCCCGCCGTTTTTTGTGCGTACCGTCTGTTCAGGCAGCTTGAGCGCTTCAGGCTGCCTTTTCGCGTTTGAACTTGAGGAATACGAAAATCATGGATTTCAGTTGGTTGGCAGAACCGCATACCTGGATAGGTTTTGCCACGCTTTTGGTGTTGGAAGTCGTATTGGGGATAGACAATCTTGTCTTTGTGGCGATTTTGGCAAACAAGGTCCAGCCCGCACGGCGCGACCGCGCACGGATTATCGGGCTGGGGCTGGCAGTCGTCATCCGCATCATTATGCTTGCTTTTATGGCGCACATCATCACGCTGACCGAGCCGCTGTTCCAAATCGGCGGCCTCGCCGTTTCCGGCAAGGACATGATTATGCTCGCGGGCGGTATTTTCCTGCTTTACAAAGCCACCACCGAACTGCATGAACGCCTCGAAGGGCACAACCGTTTTACCGTTGCCGACAGCCAAAAAAAACACGCGCCGTTTTGGGGCGTGGTCGCGCAAATCCTGATACTGGATGCCGTGTTTTCCATCGATTCGGTCATTACTGCGGTGGCGATGGTCGATCATATCGTCGTGGCGATGGGTGCGGTCGTCGTCGCGATGGCTGTAATGATTTCTGCCAGCAAACTCTTGACCGAATTTGTCGACAGACACCCTACCGTCGTGATGCTCTGCCTTGGTTTTTTGTTGATGATCGGTTTCAGCCTGATTGCCGAAGCCTTCCATTTCCACATTCCCAAAGGCTACCTCTACGCCGCCATCGGCTTCTCGATTTTAATCGAATTGTTTAACCAGATTTCGCAGCGCAACAGCCGCAAAAACGACTACATCGGCAGCTCGTGGCGCAAGCGCACCGCCGAAAACGTCTTGGGTATGATGGGTATACGCGAAAGCGTGCTTGCCGACGCGGGCGGCGAATCCGGGGACGACGCGCATTTTGAAGAAAACGAAAAATCGATGATACGCAGCGTGCTGACGCTTGCCGAACGCCCGATTATGGGGGTGATGATCCCACGCCGCGACATCGAACGGCTGGACATTTCCCAAAGCCGCGAAGAACAGTGTGCCCAACTGCAAAACACGCCTTACAGCCGCCTGCTCGTTGTCGGTAAGGCGGGCGTGGACGAACCTTTGGGCTACATCAACAAAAAAGACCTGCTGTCCCAACTGCTGGAAACAGGCGGTCTCGACATTCAGACGGCATTGCGCCAGCCGCTCGTCCTGCCCGACAGCACCACCGCGCTGGGCGCAATCGAACTCTTCCGCCAAAGCAGCGCGGATTATGCTTTGGTGGTGGACGAGTTCGGCGCGGTATTGGGCATGGTAACCATGAAAGACCTGCTCGAAACCATCGCAGGCGAGTTCCCCGAAGAATTTGAGCGCGAAGAAGAACCAGCCGTTCAGGGGAATCCCGATGAAAGCCTGACGGTGGAAGGCGCGTTGGAATATGTGGAACTCGCACCGCAACTCAACCTGCCGCAGCAGGAGGAAGATGCCGATTTCCATACGGTTGCCGGGCTGATTATGGAAGAATTGCAAACCATCCCCGATGTCGGCGATTTTGCCGATTTCCACGGCTGGCGGTTTGAAGTGGTCGAAAAAGAAGGGCAGCGCATCGAGCGGGTCAAAATCACCAAATTGCCCGAAGAATAAGCATTCAGGATAGAAAATGAACGTTTTGATTTCCAACGACGACGGCTACCTCTCCGAAGGCATTGCCGTTTTGGCGCGCGTTACGGCGGAATTTGCCAACGTCAGGGTGGTCGCGCCCGAACGCGACAGGAGCGGGGTCAGCAATTCGCTGACGCTGGAACGCCCTTTGCAGTTGAAACAGGCGCAAAACGGGTTCTACTATGTCAACGGCACGCCGACCGACTGCATCCACATCGGGCAGTCTGTATTTTCGGATTTTCAGGCCGATTTTGTCTTTTCGGGCATCAACCGGGGCGCGAATATGGGGGACGACACGCTTTATTCGGGGACGGTTGCGGCGGCAACCGAAGCCTACCTTATGGGCATACCCGCCGTGGCGTTTTCCTTAAACGACGCTTCCGGACGCTATTGGGCGACCGCAGAACAGGCACTGTGGACATTGTTGGCGCATTTTTTCAAAAACCCCCCGCAGTCCCCTATTTTGTGGAACATCAATATCCCCGCCGTTGCGCCGGAAGATGTGCGGGGCATTAAAATCGCCCGTTTGGGCAGGAGGCATCACGGTCAGAACGTCATTCCCGCGCGCAATCCGCGCGGCGAACAGATTTATTGGATAGGACCGGTCGGCGAAGTTTCCGATCGGGAAGAGGGAACGGATTTCGGTGAATGCGGCGCAGGTTTCATTACCGTAACGCCGCTGCAAATCGACCTGACCGCCTATCCGGACATGGCGGAAACAGCGGCGTTCTGGCATGCGGACTGACCGTTTCATCAAATATAGTGGATTAACAAAAACCAGTACGGCGTTGCCTCGCCTTAGCTCAAAGAGAACGATTCTCTAAGGTGCTGAAGCACCAAGTGAATCGGTTCCGTACTATTTGTACTGTCTGCGGCTTCGTCGCCTTGTCCTGATTTTTGTTAATCCACTATACCGTCGGGCTTTGCGCTTGAGAAGAACGCGCATTTTTATTATGATATACCGCATTCAGGCTATATATCGGAACATGAAGGTTATCTTATGTTGAAACAAACGACACTTTTGGCAGCTTGTACCGCCGTTGCCGCTCTGTTGGGCGGTTGCGCCACCCAACAGCCTGCTCCTGTCATTGCAGGCAATTCAGGTATGCAGGACGCGCCGTCTTCGGCAGTTTACAACAACCCCTATGGAGCAACGCCGTACAGCCCGGCTCCTGCCGGCGATGCGCCTTATGTGCCGCCGGTGCAAAGCGCGCCGGTTTATACGCCTCCTGCTTATGTTCCGCCGTCTGCACCTGCCGTTTCGGGTACATACGTTCCTTCTTACGCACCCGTCGACATCAACGCGGCGACGCATACTATTGTGCGCGGCGACACGGTGTACAACATTTCCAAACGCTACCATATCTCTCAAGACGATTTCCGTGCGTGGAACGGCATGACCGACAATATGTTGAGCATCGGTCAGATTGTTAAAGTCAAACCGGCAGGATATGCCGCACCGAAAGCCGCAGCCGTAAAAAGCAGGCCCGCCGTACCGGCTGCCGCGCAACCGCCCGTACAGTCCGCACCCGTCGACATTAACGCGGCGACGCATACTATTGTGCGCGGCGACACGGTGTACAACATTTCCAAACGCTACCATATCTCTCAAGACGATTTCCGTGCGTGGAACGGCATGACCGACAATATGTTGAGCATCGGTCAGATTGTTAAAGTCAAACCGGCAGGATATGCCGCACCGAAAACCGCAGCCGTAGAAAGCAGGCCCGCCGTACCGGCTGCCGTGCAAACCCCTGTGAAACCCGCCGCGCAACCGCCTGTGCAGTCCGCGCCGCAACCTGCCGCGCCCGCTGCGGAAAATAAAGCGGTTCCCGCGCCCGCCCCGCAATCTCCTGCCGCTTCGCCTTCCGGCACGCGTTCGGTCGGCGGCATTGTTTGGCAGCGTCCGACGCAAGGTAAAGTGGTTGCCGATTTCGGCGGCAACAACAAGGGTGTCGATATTGCCGGTAATGCGGGACAGCCCGTTTTGGCGGCGGCTGACGGCAAAGTGGTTTATGCCGGTTCAGGTTTGAGGGGATACGGAAACTTGGTCATCATCCAGCATAATTCTTCTTTCCTGACCGCATACGGGCACAACCAAAAATTGCTGGTCGGCGAGGGGCAGCAGGTCAAACGCGGTCAGCAGGTTGCTTTGATGGGCAATACCGATGCTTCCAGAACGCAGCTTCATTTCGAGGTGCGTCAAAACGGCAAACCGGTTAACCCGAACAGCTATATCGCGTTCTGACTTTCTGCCTGAAATCAAGTTGGAAATGCCGTCTGAAAGGTTTTCAGACGGCATTTTTGTTTTTGGCGGCTGTGTTTTCAAATTATTCGGAAGGGATGGGGCATATAAATTTGTTTGACTGTGTTTGGGTATAGTGGATTAACAAAAATCAGGACAAGGCGACGAAGCCGCAGACAGTACAGATAGTACGGAACCGATTCACTTGGTGCTTCAGCACCTTAGAGAATCGTTCTCTTTGAGCTAAGGCGAGGCAACGCCGTACTGGTTTGAATTTAATCCACTATATTTGCTTGATTTCATCCGTTTGCAATGGAAACGGATGGCGCGATGTGCCTGTCTTTCAGACGGCATAGTCCGCCGTCAGCAGCCGCAGGACACGTCTCCGGAGGCTTGCAGGCTGATGTCTCTGCGTTTTTTGGCTTTTTCGTAGCGGCAGCGTTGGCGGTCGGTCAGGATTTCCAGCGGAGGGACAGGGACGGGTTTGCCGTCTTTGACTGCAACCATGGTGAAGTAGCAGCTGTTGGTATGGCGGATTTCTCCCGTACGGATGTTTTGTGCTTCGACACGGATGCCGATTTCCATAGAGGTACGCCCCGTGTAGTTTACGCTGGCGTAGAAAGTAACCAGGTCGCCGACATGGATGGGTTCTTTAAACAGGACTTTGTCAACCGACAGGGTAACGCAATAATTGCCGCTGTAACGGCTGGCGCAGGAATAGGCGACTTGGTCGAGCAGGAGCAGGAGTTCGCCGCCGTGTACGTTGCCGCTGAAATTGGCGGTGTCCGGCATCATCAGTTCGGACATAATGAGTTCGTGCGAAGGCAGTTGGCGTTGTTGTGTCATAGTGTACCTGTTTTAAGAAAGGGTATTTTGAAATGGGTGTGGAAAAATTTTAGGGAATGGGAAAGTGGAATTCAAGCTAAAAAAAGCTATGATGGGATAGCCTGCCGAAATGGGCTGCCGATGCCGTCTGAAGGTTTCAGACGGCATTTTGTTTAGGAAAGCCAAAAACGGAAGACTAGGAAAAACACGAGTGCCAATACGCCTGCCCAAACGACGAGCATGAATCCGGCAACTGCCTGACCCATACGGTAAACCGGGTTTTTGCGTTCATCTTCAAGAAGTGGGTTGTGATTTTTCTCGGATTGTTCGGACATTTTATTCTCAATCGGAAAAGTTGGAAATGGAGGTAAGGTTACGCCGTCATGCAAAAAGATTCAAGGATTCAGTTCAGCAGTCTTCCTCCCAGCCGTCATCCCAGGCATGTTTCAATGCCGTCTGAACGGTATCGGCATCAAAACCGCGATAGGCGAGGAAGCGTGCCTGTTTTTGTTTTTCTTTAAGGTCGGCGGCCGGATGTTTGAATTTTTTACGCAACACGGCTATGGCGGCCAGTTTTTCGCTTGAGCGGTCGGGAAGCAGGTTGCGGCTGGTTTCTTCATCTATGCCCTGTTGCGCCAAAGCCTGTTTCAGCCTCAATGAACCGTGTTTGCGGCTTTTGCTGCGGATATAGGCTTCGGCATAGCGCAAATCCGACTGCCAGTTGCGTTCGGCAAATTCGTTTAACACGTTTTCCAACTCCTCTTCGCTTTCGGCGTGCGGTGCAAGTTTGCGTTTCAGACCGATGCGGCTGAGTTCTTGGCGCGAGAGGATGTCCATCGCGCGGGCGCGTAGGGATTTTTGCGGTTTCATGGCGGCGGTTTCGGCGTGGGGCAGGTTTCAGACGGCATAGCGGCGCAAACCGGAGCCGTCCGAATGCCTACTCTTCTTTGTTTTTCTGAGGTTGCAGGTTTTCGTAAATTTCGGGCAGCGAGCCGATAATCCAGTCGGGGCGGGTCGCATCGTCTTGCGAGAGCAGCGTCATATCGCCGTAACCGAAGGTAACGCCGACGCTCAGGCAGCCGGCGGCTTTGGCGGCGATGATGTCGTTGCGCGAGTCGCCGACCATAACCATGTTTGCAACATCGATACCCAAAACTTCGGCGGCGTGCCGCAGCGGCAGGGGGCTGGGTTTTTTCTCGGGCAGGCTGTCGCCGCCGAGTATCAGGCTAAAATAGTCGGCGAGTCCCAGTTGTTTTAGAAGCTCGGAGGCAAGGATTTCGTTTTTGTTGGTAACGACGGCGAGCGGGATGCCCAAAGATTTAAGCAATGCCAGCCCGGCTTCGGTTTCGGGATAGGGGCGGGTGAAGACGCTCAAATGGTCGCGGTAGTATTTCATATAGGATACGAAACCTTTTTCCCACAGTTCGGAATCGGCTTCGCGGTCGCGGTCGTTGGTGAGGACGCGGTGAACCAGTTTGCCGATGCCGTCGCCCACATAGCTTTCGACCACTTTGGCAGGCAGCGGTTTCATACCGAGTTGTTCCAACATCGCTTCTGCGGCGGCGGCAAGGTCGGGGACGGAATCGCACAGTGTGCCGTCCAAATCGAAGGCGACGGCTTGGACGTGTTCGATGGCTGCATTCATAATCCGGTTTTCTGTCGGGTTGAAAAGGTTTATTTTAACATCGTTTGCACAGGGCTTCTAATGTATGGATTGTTAACAATCGAAACAGGTTTTGCCGGCGGTGTTTCCGGATTTCGGAACGGAGTCGGGAAGGGTGTGCAAATCCCGGCGCCGTTCCAATTAAATTTTTAAAAAATAAAAGGATTCTTATATCTTTATTTAATTGGACATTTGCTTTTTGGATATGTGTTCCGCTTTTTTCAGACGGATTCCGTGCGGCTTGGGAAATAAAATCATATATAGATTAATCAAATCGGGCCGATTCCAACTACACGCTATTACATTTTGCTTGAAAATTGGTTATAGTTGCGAACCTGATGGCTTGTTCCATTCCGAACCTCTCTTTGTGAAAAGGAAGCAAAATGTCTGAAGCCCTTGCAAAAGAAACCCTCAATCCGTTTGAAATCGCGCGCAAACAGGTGAAAACCGCCTGTGACCGGCTGAAAACCGATCCGGCCGTTTATGAAATCCTGAAGAGTCCGACCCGCGTGTTGGAAGTCAATTTTCCCGTCAAACTCGACGACGACACGGTCAAAACCTTCACGGGCTACCGTTCGCAACACAACAACGCCGTCGGCCCCTATAAAGGCGGCGTGCGCTTCCATCCCAGTGTGAATTTGGACGAAGTCAAAGCCCTGTCAATTTGGATGACCATCAAATGCTGCGTTGCGGGTATTCCTTACGGCGGCGGCAAAGGCGGCATTACCTTGGATCCGCGCGATTATTCCGAGGCGGAACTGGAACGCATCGCCCGCGCTTATGCTGAAGCGATTGCCCCGCTGATTGGCGAGAAAATCGATATTCCCGCCCCCGATGTGAATACCAACGGCAAAATTATGTCGTGGATGGTGGATGCTTATGAAAACGTGGTGAAACATTCCGCGCCGGGCGTATTTACCGGAAAACCGGTTGAGTTCGGCGGCTCTTTGGCGCGTACCGAGGCTACCGGTTACGGCGTGAACCTCGCCGCCGTCCAAGCTTTGGAAAAACTGGGCAAGGACGTGAAGGGTGCCACTTACGCCATTCAAGGTTTCGGTAATGTGGGTTACCACACAGGTTATTACGCGCATCAATCCGGCGCGAAAGTTGTTGCGGTTTCTACTGTTGACGTTGCCATTTACAACGAAAACGGTTTGGATATGGAAGCTTTGTTTAAAGAGTTCCAAGAAAAAGGCTTCATCACCAACGAAGCCGGTTACGGCAAAGAAATTACCAACGCCGAACTTTTGGCTTTGGATGTGGACGTACTCGCCCCTTGCGCGCTGGAAAACCAACTGACTTCCGAAAACGCCGGTAAAGTCCGCGCGAAAATCGTAGTCGAAGGCGCGAACGGCCCGACTACGCCCGAAGCCGACGTGATCCTGCGTCAAAACGGCGTATTGGTCGTGCCTGATATTCTGGCGAACTGCGGCGGCGTGGTCGTTTCCTATTTCGAGTGGGTGCAAAACCTGCAAGGCTATTATTGGGAGTTTGACGAAGTTCAAGAGAAAGAAACCGTCGTCCTGCGACGCGCGTTCCGCGATATATGGAACTTGGCGCAAGAGTATGATGTCGATTTGCGAACCGCGTCTTACATGATGAGTATCCGCCGTGTTGAAAAAGCGATGAAACTGCGCGGTTGGTATTGATGTTTGAACAAAAAATGCCGTCTGAAGCCTTCAGACGGCATTTTTGTGCGGGCGGGATTAATGGTGCGAATGACCGATTTGGAAGGTTAAAGTCGAGTAGTTCGCCTGTTTTTGGCACACGCTTTGATCGGGGAAGTCGGTTTTGTGTTCGACATTGGCTTTCCAGAAGCCTTGGCGCAAGGGGATGATGTCCACTTCGCCTTTGTCGTCTGTGCTGTCGGAGAAAGCCTGTGCTTCGGTTTTGTGCGTTTTGCTGCGGTCGCTGGTGTCGAAGCCGTCAAAGGTGGCGGTAACGGTGGCATTGGGCAGCGGTTCGCCACGGAACAGAACGCGGACTTTGAAGCGTTCGCCTACGTGAATGTTGGCGGGATTGTCCAGCGGGACGATTTCCAAGTTTTGTCCGACCGGTTTGGTGATGATGGCGGTGTCCGCGCTTTCGTGTCCGACGTTGACGATGTTTTTGCCGAACATTCGGGTTTGTTCGCAATAGCTTGCGTCAGGCATTTCTTTGATGCCCGCCTGTTTCCAGCCTGCTTTGTTTTTTGACCAGAAAGTAGGCTGATATTCGGCGATGACGAGGTAACTGCCGTCCTTAACGGGACGGTTGCTTCGGTACTGGTAGTTGTATGTGCCGCGTTGAATCATGTTTTCCTTGCCTTTTTCGGTAACCAGCTGCATCGGTTTGCTGAAGATGTGCAGGCGGTCTTTGGCGATGGGTTCGAGTTCGGGAAATTCGCCGTAGCCCAAGTCGGCTTTAAGGTATTCGCCGCCGTGCGTGTGGGCGGTTTCGACCCAGACGCGGTGGGCGTGGGCGGATGTGGCAAATAGGGCGGAAACGGCGAGCAGTGTCAATGTTTTCTTCATGGTGCAGCCTTTGTCTCGTGTGGGTTAAAGATTTTGTTATGTTATAACAAAATAGGTATCGTGTGAAGACGGATTTGCTGTCTGAAAACTGTCTTTTTGTATAGTGGATTAACAAAAACCAGTACGGCGTTGCCTCGCCTTAGCTCAAAGAGAACGACTCTCTAAGGTGCTGAAGCACCAAGTGAATCGGTTCCGTACTATCTGTACTGTCTGCGGCTTCGTCGCCTTGTCCTGATTTTTGTTAATCCACTATATCGATTTGAATTTTTCAGAAAATGAAGCGGACGTTTGGGCGGAGGCAACTTGTTTGATAAGATAGCAATATTTTAAAACGGAGAAAGATCATGCCTTATGTCAATATTAAAGTAACCGGCGGCAAGGAAGCACCGACTGCCGCGCAAAAAGCGGAACTGATCGGCGGCGTAACCGAATTGCTGGCACGCGTGCTGGGCAAAAATCCCGAAACAACGGTTGTCGTGATTGACGAAGTGGATACCGATAACTGGGGAATAGGCGGCAAAAGCGTCAGCGAACGGCGCAAAGAGGGCAGGTAAAAAGCCTGAAAATCTCGGTTTGATGCTTTAAATTCCGCGTGAAAAAGAGTACATTCCCACCCATTGCCCAAAATTTACGGAACACATCATGGATAAATTTCCCAAGTCTGCAAAGCTCGATCACGTCTGTTACGACATACGCGGGCCGGTTCACAAAAAAGCCCTTCAGTTGGAAGAGGAGGGCAATAAAATCCTTAAACTCAATATCGGCAACCCTGCGCCGTTCGGCTTTGAAGCCCCTGATGAAATCTTGGTCGATGTCATCCGCAACCTGCCGACTTCGCAAGGCTATTGCGATTCTAAAGGGCTGTATTCCGCCCGCAAAGCCATTGTTCACTACTATCAGACCAAAGGTTTGCGCGATATTACGGTTGATGATGTCTATATCGGCAACGGCGTGTCCGAGCTGATTACGATGTCTATGCAGGCATTGCTCAACGACGGCGACGAAATCCTGATTCCCGCGCCCGACTATCCCTTGTGGACGGCGGCGGCAACGCTTGCGGGCGGTACGGTACGCCATTATCTGTGCGACGAAGAAAACGGCTGGTTCCCCAACCTTGCCGATATGGAAGCCAAAATCACGCCCAAAACCAAAGCCATCGTCGTCATCAATCCCAATAATCCGACAGGCGCGGTGTACAGCAGGGAAATCCTGTTGGAAATCGCCGAACTGGCGCGCAAGCACGGTTTGATTATTTTCGCCGACGAGATTTACGACAAAATCCTTTATGACGGCGCGGTTCACCACCACATCGCCGCGCTTGCCCCCGACCTTTTGACGGTAACGTTCAACGGTTTGTCCAAAGCCTACCGTGTAGCCGGATTCCGCCAAGGCTGGATGGTGCTCAACGGGCCGAAACATCATGCAAAAGGTTACATCGAGGGTTTGGATATGCTCTCGTCTATGCGCCTGTGTGCCAATACGCCGATGCAGCACGCGATTCAGACGGCATTGGGCGGCTATCAGAGCATCAACGAATTCATTTTGCCCGGCGGACGGCTTTTGGAACAGCGCAACAGGGCGTGGGAACTGGTCAACCAGATTCCCGGCGTATCCTGCGTCAAACCGATGGGCGCGATGTATATGTTCCCAAAAATCGATACCGAAATGTACCGTATCCGCGATGACATGAAATTCGTTTACGATTTGCTGGTGCGCGAAAAAGTCTTGCTGGTGCAGGGAACGGGGTTTAATTGGATCAAGCCCGACCATTTCCGCATTGTTACGCTGCCTTACGTCCATCAGATTGAAGAGGCGATGGGCAGGCTGGCAAGATTCCTGCAAACCTACCGCCAATAAGGGGACGGTTTGTCTGCCGAGGATAAAAAATGCCGTCTGAAACGGAGATTCCCGTTTCAGACGGCATTTTCAACAGCAGGAACGAATCAGGCAAATTTCAGTCTGTCGCCGTCGGCTTCCACCCTGATTTCGCTTTCGGGCGCATAGTTTCCGGCAAGCAGGGCTTTTGCCAGCGGGTTTTCGATTTCCGACTGGATGGCGCGTTTGAGCGGACGTGCGCCGTAAATCGGGTCGAAACCGGCTTTGGCGATGATGTCCAGTGCGGCATCGGAAACAGCCAGGCGCAGGTTTTGTTTTTCCAAACGTTTTTCCAAGCCTTTGAGCTGGATTTTCGCAATGTTGCGGATATTATCCTGATCCAGTCCGTGGAACACGACCACTTCGTCGATGCGGTTGATCATTTCGGGGCGGAAATGTTCTTTCACATCCTCCATCACAACTTCTTTCACCGCTTCGTAATCCTGAATGCCCATTTGTTGGATATGTTGGCTACCAATATTGGAAGTCATCACGATAACGGTATTTTTGAAGTCCACGGTGCGACCTTGTCCGTCGGTCAAGCGGCCGTCATCCAATACTTGCAGCAGGATGTTGAACACATCGGGATGGGCTTTTTCCACTTCGTCCAGCAGAATCACGCTGTACGGTTTGCGGCGCACTTGTTCGGTCAGGTAGCCGCCTTCTTCGTAGCCGACATAGCCCGGAGGCGCGCCGATTAAGCGGGCAACGGCGTGTTTTTCCATATATTCGGACATATCGATGCGAATCAGATGATCTTCGCTGTCGAACAGAAAGCCTGCCAGGGCTTTACACAACTCGGTTTTACCCACGCCGGTCGGGCCCAAGAACAGGAAGCTGCCGTAAGGCTTGTTCGGATCGGCAAGACCGGAGCGGCTGCGGCGGATAGCGTCGGACACGGCACGCACGGCTTCGTCCTGTCCGACCACGCGGCGGTGCAATACTTCTTCCATTTTCAGCAGTTTGTCGCGTTCGCCTTCCATCATTTTGGATACGGGAATGCCGGTCATACGGGAAACCACCTCTGCGATTTCCTCTGCGCCGACATTATTACGCAAGAGTTTGTTTGCCGGTTTTGTGCTGTCCGTATCTGCCCGTTCGGCGGCTGCACGCTGTTTTTCCAAATGCTCCAAATCTTCATACATCAATTTTGAAGCCAGTGCCAAATCGCCTTGCCGTTTTGCCTGTTCGATTTTAATTTTGACTTCGTCAATTTGTTTCTTAATATTAGCAGCACCGTCTGAAATTGCTTTTTCGGCTTTCCAGATTTCGTCTAAATCGGCGTATTCTTTTTGCAGACCGTTGATTTCCTCGTCTATCAGTTCCAAACGTTTTTTGCTGGCATCGTCTTTTTCTTTTTCAACGTGCGCCTTTTCCATCCGAAGCTGAATTAGACGGCGGTCGATTTTGTCCATTGCTTCCGGCTTGGTTTCTTTTTCCATCTTGACACGGCTGGCGGCTTCGTCAATCAAATCAATCGCTTTATCGGGCAGGAAGCGGTCGGTAATGTAGCGGTCGCTCAACTCCGCTGCGGCAACGATAGCAGGGTCGGTAATATCGATACCATGGTGGATTTCATAACGCTCCTGTAAACCGCGCAAAATAGCGATGGTGTCTTCCACGCTTGGCTCGCCAACCAATACTTTTTGGAAGCGGCGTTCGAGTGCCGCATCTTTTTCGATGTATTGGCGGTATTCGTCCAAAGTGGTCGCGCCGATACAGTGCAATTCGCCACGTGCCAAAGCCGGTTTCAGCATATTGCCCGCGTCCATCGCGCCGTCGGTTTTGCCCGCGCCGACCAAAGTATGGATTTCATCAATGAAAATCAGAGTGTTGCCGTCGTCTTTCGCCAAATCGTTCAACACGCCTTTCAAGCGTTCTTCAAATTCGCCGCGGTATTTCGCGCCGGCAATCAAAGCCGCCAAATCCAAAACCAGCAAGCGTTTGTTACGCAGGGATTCAGGTACTTCGCCGTTGACGATACGTTGCGCCAAGCCTTCAACAATGGCGGTTTTACCCACACCCGGCTCACCAATCAGCACAGGGTTGTTTTTGGTACGGCGTTGCAATACCTGAATCGCGCGGCGGATTTCGTCGTCACGACCGATAACGGGGTCAAGTTTGCCGTCGCGGGCGCGCTGGGTCAGGTCAAGCGTATATTTTTTCAAAGCATCGCGTTGGTCTTCGGCATTGGCATCGTTCACGTTTTGTCCTCCTCGTACTGCGTCAATCGCGGCATTGATGTTTTGTTCGGTCGCGCCGGCTTCTTTCAAAATTTTGCCGGTCGCATCGTTCTGCTGTACCAAGGCAAGCAGGAAAAGTTCGCTGGCAATATAGGCATCGCTGCGTTTGGTGGCAGCTTTGTCCATCAGGTTCAACACCGCCTGCAATTCTCGGCTGGGCAGAATATCGCCGCCCTGACCGGACACTTTCGGCAGGCTGTTTAAATGCTGCTGCAAACGCTGTTTCACCTGCGGCACGTTCACGCCCGCATGAGCCAAGAGCGCGGCGGCTCCGCTGTTTTGGTCGTCAAGCAGGGCTTTTAACACAAAGCCCGCTTCCAGATAGCTGCCGTCCGCAGCCAACGCCAAACTCTGAGCTTCTGCAAGGGCTTGTTGGAATTTGGCGGTTAATTTGTCGTATCGCATTTTTGTTTCCTTTTCAAAATGTCCGCTGTCGAAGCCTATATGTGCATAATTGTGGATAACTCAAGTTCTGTTTTCTGTTTTTCTATATTTAATTCGATATATCATTGAATTTAAAGTATATAAAAATGTATAATAATGTGTATAACTATATCTTCTTAATATGGAAAAGTCTGTTGTCGGCTGGATGTAGGTGGCAAATCGGGTATAATCGGCACATCTTTTTCCCTTTCAGACGGCATTGATGCCGCAAGGACATTTTTATGAGCAAAAAACGAGTTCTGACCGGCGTAACCACCACCGGCATCCCGCATCTGGGCAACTACGTCGGCGCCATCCGCCCCGCCGTCCGCGCGGCGCAAAACCTCGATACCGAATCCTTCCTCTTCCTCGCCGATTACCACGGTATCATCAAATGCCACGAGCCGGAGATGATTCACCAATCCACCCAAGCCGTTGCCGCCACTTGGCTTGCCTGCGGACTCGACCCCGAGCGCACCACCTTCTACCGCCAAAGCGACACTCCCGAAGTGATGGAATTGAACTGGATTCTGACCTGCATCACTGCCAAGGGTTTGATGAACCGCGCCCATGCCTACAAAGCCGCCGTGCAGGCAAATGCAGAAAACGGGCAGGAAGACCCTGATTTCGGTGTGGAAATGGGTTTGTTCAGTTATCCGATTCTGATGACTGCCGATATTCTGATGTTCAACGCCAACGAAGTGCCCGTCGGGCGCGACCAAATCCAACACGTCGAAATGGCGCGCGACATCGCCGGCCGCTTCAACCACCGCTTCCGGGAACTCTTCACCCTGCCCGAAGTGAAAATCGATGAAAACGTCGAACTCTTGGTCGGTTTGGACGGACGCAAAATGTCCAAATCCTACGGCAACACCATTCCGCTTTGGGAAAACGACAAAAAAACCCAAAAATCGGTCAACAAAATCATCACCAATATGAAAGAGCCGGGCGAGCCGAAACAGCCCGACGAAAGCCCATTGTTTGAAATCTACAAAGCCTTCTCCACGCCGTCTGAAACGGTGGAATTTACGAAAATGCTTGCCGACGGCTTGGCGTGGGGTGAAGCCAAAAAACTTTTGGCGGCGAAAATCAACGCCGAACTCGCCGAACCGCGCGAACGCTACAACGAGCTGACCGCCGACCCTTCGCAAATCGAAGAGATTTTGCAGGCAGGCGCGGCGAAAGCGCGTAAAGAAGCACGCGAATTATTGGACAAAGTACGCGATGCGGTCGGCATCCGCCCGTTGAAATGAACCCGATGCCGTCCGAACCTCCGCCTGCCGCGTTTCAGACGGCATTTTGAAACCATCAGGAGTGTGGAATGCTGAAAACATCTTTTGCCGTATTGGGCGGCTGCCTGCTGCTTGCCGCCTGCGGCAAATCCGAAAATACGGCGGAACAGCCGCAAAACGCGGTACAAAGCGCGCCGAAACCGGTTTTCAAAGTCAAATATATCGACAATACGGCGATTGCCGGTTTGGATTTGGGACAAAGCAGCGAAGGCAAAACCAACGACGGCAAAAAACAAATCAGTTATCCGATTAAAGGCTTGCCGGAACAAAATGTTATCCGACTGATCGGCAAGCATCCCGGCGACTTGGAAGCCGTCAGCGGCAAATGTATGGAAACCGATGATAAGGACAGTCCGGCAGGTTGGGCAGAAAACGGCGTGTGCCATACCTTGTTTGCCAAACTGGTGGGCAATATCGCCGAAGACGGCGGCAAACTGACGGATTACCTAGTTTCGCATGCCGCCCTGCAACCCTATCAGGCAGGCAAAAGCGGCTATGCCGCCGTGCAGAACGGACGCTATGTGCTGGAAATCGACAGCGAAGGGGCGTTTTATTTCCGCCGCCGCCATTATTGAGGTATTCGGACATCCCGGAATATATTTGGGTTTTTCAAACCCTGCAGGAAAAAGTCCGCACCGTCGGGAAACTCAAAAGGAGGGGGATATGTGTTACAATTTTCCGAACTGTTTTCATAAAATAGTTTTCGGACGTGTTTCAATATGGCATTGATGCCGCCTTATTGTTCGAGAAAAAAACCTTTATATTTAAATATAATGGGTTTTAACTAAACGGGAAACCGTTTTCTCTCCGGTCGATGGGCAAAATCAGCCGATTGATGGAACACGGTCCGATTTTTAAGCAAAACCTTAATCAACAACTCAAGAAGGATAAGACATGAAAAAATTATTGATTGCCGCAATGATGGCGGCTGCCTTGGCAGCTTGTTCGCAAGAAGCCAAACAGGAGGTTAAGGAAGCGGTTCAAGCCGTTGAGTCCGATGTTAAAGACACTGCGGCTTCTGCCGCCGAGTCTGCCGCTTCTGCCGTCGAAGAAGCGAAAGACCAAGTCAAAGATGCTGCGGCTGATGCAAAGGCAAGTGCCGAGGAAGCTGTAACTGAAGCCAAAGAAGCTGTAACTGAAGCAGCTAAAGATACTTTGAACAAAGCTGCCGACGCGACTCAGGAAGCGGCAGACAAAATGAAAGATGCCGCCAAATAATTTGTTGCCTTGGCAAAAATGATGGGATGCCGCCTGCCGGCAACCCAAACGAAACCGCCTGAAGATTTTCAGGCGGTTTTTGGGTTATGTGCCCCTTGTTTTTTACGCCTGCATGACCGTTCCGAGCAGATGTGCCGCGCATATCGGGATGTTGCGGACAGGCAAATGCCGTCTGGACAGGGTTTGGACGGCATTTGTTCCGCAAGGTTCAGACGGCCTCGACTTTGAACGGCATATTGATTTTTTGCCATTGGACGCTTTCATATTCCAATGCGTCGGCAATCAGGGGATGGCGTTCCAGCCATTCCCTGTCAATACGCAGGATGAAGCCGCAGCTTTCCGTATCCGTGCGCAACTGCATATTTTTCGGGAAAGACAGGTCTTGGCGCGAACGGCAGAACAGTGCGGCAAGGCGCAGGGACAAAACGGCATACCACAACATTTCGTTGGTGCCGATGATGCCGCTCATTTTTTTCATATCGCCGCGATGACCGATGACCAGTTGGGCAAGTATGGTCTGTTCTTTGCGTGAGAAACCCGGCATATCGGCGTTTTCGAGGATGTAGGCGGAATGCTTGTGATAGCCGGTGTGGGCGATGTCCAAACCGATTTCGTGCAGCGCGGCGGCGCGTCCGAGATACTGTTGCCACAAGGCAAGCTCTTGAACTGTAACGTTTTTAGCGTGGCAGAGGCTGTCCATAAAGGTTTGCGCGGTCTCGGCGGTGCGTTTCGCCTGATTGAGGCTGACGTGGTAGCGGTGTTGGAACTCGGCAACCGTTTGTCCGCGCATATCTTCGTTTAAACCGCGCCCGATCAAATCGTAAAACACGCCGTCGCGCAGGGCGGCTTCGGTTACGGTCATCCTGTCGAGTTTCATTTCCTCAAACGCCGCCATCATCACGGCAAGTCCGCCGGCAAAAACTTCGATGCGTTCCGGTTTCAGGTTTTCAAATTTGGCTTTTTTGACCGAACCGGCTTCGATGATGCGTTCGGCGAGGGCGCGCATGCCTTTGTAGGTAATGTCCGCCTCTTGGGGCATTTCGGCGGCAAGCACGTCGCGGATGGATTTTGCCGAACCCGATGTGCCGACGGCGAAATCCCAACCTTCGCGCCTCATATTTTTGCTGATACGCTGGATTTCGTTGCGGGCGGCGGAAATGGCAGATTGGAAGTCTTTGGCGGTGATTTTGTTTTGGAAGAAGCGCAGGCTGTAGGTTACGCAGCCCAAGGGCAGGCTTTCGGTAATGTCGGGATTCAGCGTCGAGCCGATGACAAATTCTGTCGAACCGCCGCCGATGTCGATAACCAGCATTTTGCCGCCGCCCGGGGGGAGGGTGTGGATCACGCCGGTATAAATCAGCCGCGCCTCTTCGCGCCCGGCGATGATTTCGATGGGGAAACCCAATGCCGCTTCGGCTTTGGGAAGGAAATCTGCGATGTTTTTGGCAACGCGGAATGTGTTGGTTGCCACGGCGCGTACCTGTTCAGGGCGGAAGCCGCGCAGGCGTTCGCCGAATTTTGCCAGACAGTCCAAAGCCTGTTCTTGGGAAGCGGCACTCAGATTTTTCTGTTCGTCCAGTCCGGCGGCGAAGCGCACCATCTGTTTGAACGAATCGATGACTTTTAATTGTCCGTTGTTGTTTTCGCAAATCTGGAGGCGGAAACTGTTGGAACCCAAATCGACGGAGGCGAGGACGTTTGCGGGGGTGGTGGTCATGGCGGATACCGGTGGGGGAAAAACGCAATGTTACTCTGACGGCGCAGGCGTTGACAATAAATGATGCGGCGGTTTTTGATTCTGCCCACGGATGTTGCCGACGGCATTTTTTGCGCTTATTTGAAATCCTTTTCCACGCTCATGAAAATCTGCATGTTTTTGCGTGTGTAAAAACTTTTCATATTGCTGTCGATTTTCAGATAGCGGAAATTGAGTTGCGGCGTAAAGCCCTTCCAAGAGATTTTGTCATGCCACAACGACAGGTTTGCCTGATATTCGTGGTCTTTGCGCGGGAAGCGGTACACAATGGTCCCGGGTGCGTCAAACATCCTGCGGGTATAGCGCAGGTTTGCCCGCAGACCCAAGCCGCCGTCGAACGTTTTGACCGCGCCGACACGCAAACCCTTGCGGATGGAAGCCTGTTCCGCCTCTTTCGTTATGTTGTGCGACCAGTCCGCACCGCCGTAAAGCAGCCAGTCTTTCGGCGCGGAATACATCAGCGTCGCGCCCGCCAGCGGCATATGGCTGTCGTATCGGGCGGCGGTGCGGTCTTCCTGATAATGCTTCCACATATTGCCCGCGTTTAGTGTCAACCGCCAGCGTTCGCTCAAGCGTTGGGAGAAATCGGCATTGAAGCCGCCGACGAAATTGTATCGGCTGCCGCCTAAGAGGTTTTGCTCGACAAACGGCACGATGCCGAACGAGCGCGTTACCGAACGGTTTTTATAGCCGAACGACAGGCGCAGGCTCTGTTCGCTGAAATCTTTGTTATCCCAATAATGCACGCCGCCGCCGCTGATGCCGCCGTAGAGGAAATGATGCCTGCCCGCATTGATTTCGCGCGACACGCCTAAGCCCTAGCGCAAACCGTGTGCCTTTTGCGGCAGGCTGTCGGCGGTTTTCGTCCAGCTTCTGCCCGCAAATTCAATCGTTTTTTCGGACGAAGCGTTGTTTATAGCGGATTAACAAAAATCAGGACAAGGCAACGAAGCCGCAGACAGTACAAATAGTACGGAACCGATTCACTTGGTGCTTCAGCACCTTAGAGAATCGTTCTCTTTTTTGTTCATCCGCTATATTGTGTTGAAACATCGCCACAAACCTGATATAGTCCGCTCCTGCAACATCATTGAAAATCTTTCTTTTTAATCAGTTAAAACCGAATACGGAGTCGAAAATGAATCCAGCCCCCAAAAAACCTTCTCTTCTCTTCTCTTCTCTTCTCTTCTCTTCTCTTCTCTTCTCTTCTCTTCTCTTCCGCAGCGCAGGCGGCAAGTGAAGACGGCAGCCGCAGCCCGTATTATGTGCAGGCGGATTTAGCTTATGCCGCCGAACGCATTACCCACGATTATCCGAAAGCAACCGGTGCAAACAACACAAGCACAGTAAGCGATTATTTCAGAAACATCCGTGCGCATTCCATCCACCCCCGGGTGTCGGTCGGCTACGATTTCGGCGGCTGGAGGATAGCGGCAGATTATGCCAGTTACAGAAAATGGAACAACAATAAATATTCCGTAAACACAAAAGAGTTGCAAAAAAACAATAGCAGTGGCATCTGGCAAGAACTGAAGACGGAAAATCAGGAAAACGGTACATTCCACGCCGCTTCTTCTCTCGGCTTATCCGCCATTTACGATTTCAAACTCAACGATAAATTCGATAAATTCAAACCCTATATCGGTGCGCGCGTCGCCTACGGACACGTTAAACATCAGGTTCATTCGGTGAGAAAAGAAACCACGACTACTTTCAGTCCACCAGCGCAAGGCGCTACAGTGCCAGGCAAAATCGTACAAGGTCCGACCAACAAACCTGCCTATCACGAAAGCAACAGTATCAGCAGCTTAGGTCTTGGTGTCATCGCCGGTGTCGGTTTCGACATCACACCCAAGCTGACTTTAGACACCGGATACCGTTACCACAACTGGGGACGCTTGGAAAACACCCGCTTCAAAACCCACGAAGTCTCATTGGGCATGCGCTACCACTTCTGATTCCCCGACACCGATGCCGTCTGAACCTTCAGACGGCATTTTTGATTCACCTGCCGTTTACAGGCGCGGGGCGGGCGTGGAAATACCCGAACCGTCATTCCCGACAACACCGTAATCTTGAAACCCGCCATTCCCGACAATACCGCAATCTCGAAATTCGTCATTCCCGATAATACCGCAATCTCGAAATTCGTCATTCCCGCGCAGGCGGGAATCCAGACTCCCTGACGCGGCGGGAATCTATCGGAAATGACTGAAACCCCGGGATTCTAGATTCCCACTTTCGTGGGAATGACGTGGTGCAGGTTTCCGTATGGATGGATTCGTCATTCCCGACAATACCGCAATCTTGAAACCCATCATTCCCGCGCAGGCGGGAATCTAGACCCCCTGACGCGGCGGGAATCTATCGGAAATGACTGAACCCCCGAGATTCTAGATTCCCACTGTCGTGGGAATGACGGTTCAGTTGCGTTCCGACAACACCGCAATCTCGAAACCCGTCATTCCCGCGCAGGCGGGAATCTAGACCCCCGACGCGGCGGGAATCTATCGGAAATGACTGAAACCCCGGGATTCTAGATTCCCACTTCCGTGGGAATGACGTGGTGCAGGTTTCCGTATGGATGGATTCGTCATTCCCGACAACACCGCAATCTTGAAACCCGTCATTCCCGACAACACTGCAATCTTGAAACCCGTCATTCCCGCGCAGGCGGGAATCCAGACCCCCTGACGCGGCGGGAATCTATCGGAAATGACTGAAACCCCGAGATTCTAGATTCCCACTTTCGTGGGAATGACGGTTCAGCAAGCGTAGGTCGGATACTTGTATCCGACAAAACCTTTAACATTCCCATCATTGCAATCCATTGCAGCAATGCCCAAAATGTCGAATTCAAGAATCCGACCTACAAAATCATTCCGAGCATAATACTATGAAATACCGTCGTTTTTACCGCAATGGCGGCACTTACTTTTTTACGGTTGTAACCAATAAACGGCAGAAGATTTTGACCGATGATGCGGTGCGTTTGGCTTTACGGCAGGCGGTAATGGCGGTGCGCGAACGGTATCCGTTTGAAATTTTGGCATGGGTGTTGATGCCCGACCATCTGCATACCATATGGCGGCTGCCGGACAATGATTCTGCTTATTCGGAACGCTGGCGGCAAATCAAGCGGCACAGCCAATATTTAATCGGCGGCAATCTCAGGCTTTGGCAAAAACGCTTTTGGGAATATACTATCCGCGATGAGGCCGATTTTGCCTGGCATTTTGATTATCTGCATTTCAATCCGGTCAAACATGGCTATGTAGGACAAATTTCCGATTGGGGGTTTTCTACGTTTCACCGTTATGTCAAACAGGGTATTTATCCGCATAATTGGGGTGGCGGCAATGCGGACTTTTCTATTGGATACGATTGAAGTAATGTCGGATTCGAGAATCCGACCTACGGAAAACTGAAAGAGCATCGGTTGCAGAACGGCATTATGCGCAAAGCCTGCCGCAACCGTCCGCTGACGGAGGCGCAAACCAAACGCAACCGATATTTGTCGAAAACCCGTTATAGTGGATTAAATTTAAATCAGGACAAGGCGACGAAGCCGCAGACAGTACAAATAGTACGGAACCGATTCACTTGGTGCTTCAGCACCTTAGA
>PVMJ01000064.1_pt1 | contig 31998 bp, 23 predicted proteins | sample 1853361 | NCBI WGS metagenome assembly PVMJ01 (sample SAMN08533506, study PRJNA380276) | Synthetic metagenome, whole genome shotgun sequencing project. | isolation source: mock microbial community containing genomic DNA from 20 ATCC strains | collected 2017 | reverse complement strand
GCTTCTCTTCCTCGGTCAATGCCCTGTTGCGTTGTGCCTTGTGCATAATGCCGTCTTGAAGGTGATGGGTTTGCAGGTAGGAACGATTTTCCCCGCAAGCATATCCTTTGTCCGCCAAGACGGCTGTACCTTGAGGTATGTTTGCACCCTGCAATAGCGGAATAAACTCCTTCGTGTCACTGCGGTTCGCTGCTGTCGTTATCACCTTTTGAACAATGCCTTGAACATTGGCCGGACAATGCTTTTTGTATCCGTAGTGATAACGCTTTTGTTTGTACACCCAACGGGCTTCTTCATCCGTCCCTTTACGCCGGCGGACAACCTGTTTTTGATAATCCTCCTCTGCCTCTTTTTCCGCCTCGCTCCGATTGTCTTCTCTGTCGTCTGCGACTTCAATCGTAATGCTTCCGTTGGGTTTATGCGGCGTCTCCACAAGGCTTGCATCCACAAGCACCCCTTCCCTGACCGAAATGTGATGGCGCGAAAGTTGTTTGTTAAACTGCGCCAATAGTTTGTCCATGAGACCCAACTCTGTCAGTGCCGAACGAAATCGACTGATGGTGCTGTGGTCGGGAGATACCTCTTCCATCTTCAGTCCCAAGAATCGGGAAAAGGTGATTGAATCATTGATGCGCTCCTCCAAAGCACAATCACTGAGGTTGTACCATGTCTCCAAAAGCAACATCTTGAATAAGAGAATCACGTCATAAGCCGGGGCGCCGATGGCATTTTGTCGCTTCGTGTATTTCTTGTTGATCAGCGTCCTGATCGGACGCCAATCGATAAGCGTGTCAACCTGATTGAGGAAGTCGTTTTGTGCTTTGCGATAACGCTTTGAAAGGAGTGCGTCTGCAAATGTTACATGCTCATCGGTATTCTTGGATTGGTATGCCATGGGAGGAATATTATGCTGTTTTTAATGCTCAAATATACAAAATAACTCCCTATTATACAATGAATTAACAAACAAAATACACACCAATCGCCGTGCAAAGGTCTCATAATATGGCAGATAAGTCTATACAATTTTCTTTGACCGAGCGTAATCTTCTCGGTAAGGATGGCAAGCGGCACAAGATGCAAGTCGCAGTGCCGACGGGTCGCAAGCGGATCGGATTCCGCAGTTTCTGTGCACGCGTGGCCAAGTCCACCACTTTCAACGAGCAGGAAGTGGCAGCAGTATTGAACTACGCTACCGGAATCGCCAAAGACATCGTTTCGGAAGGCGACATCGTCGAGTTCGGAGACCTCGGCACTCTCAGCCCTACCTTCAAGAGCAAAGCAGTGCCGCTAAACGAGAAATTCCGTGCTCAAGAGCACATCCTCGCACCGGCAGTCCGTCTCACGCCCTCGAAGAAGTACTTCACCCTCATGAATGTCACCTTCGAGCAGATCAAGCCTAAGAAGGAAAACACAGAAAATCCTCCCTCCGACACGGGCGGTTCCACGCCCTCCGCTCCCGAACAGGGCGGTGGTAGTGGCGGTTTGTAATCCGTCATCGCTCAAATTCATTAGCAGAGAAGGCCCCGCGCCTTCTCTGTTATTAAAGATCGAGAAAAAACTACTAGTACTAAAGGTGTTTTCTCTGAAAAGTGTCGCGGGAATTTTGGCGCATAAACCAGTCCGATATGAAATGGCGTATGTTGCATTTTGCCCCACATCGCTCATCGGAAAATGGAACCTATGACCAATCCGGCTTTAATTGCTCTCTTTTTTGTTCTTTTGTGCAGAAACAAGGTTGTAGGACGATGATACAGCTAACTACCCCCGTTGAGAATCCGGTAATAAGAGAGAGGTTGATCTCTTATGCCAATAAGCTCTTTTTCGTTGGTTCCTGTTTCAGTTTGGAAGTTGGTTCCTATATGCGTCAAGCCGGATTTCGCACAGAGATCAATCCTTTTGGGATCATGTACAATCCCCTGTCTATTGCCGGATGTATCGGCCGATTGCTCGATCCTGTACCTTATCAGGCAGAAGAGTTGTTCGAATACGACGGTTTATTTCATAGTTTCGATCATCACGGAGCTTTTTCTCATGCAAAAAAAGAAGAAACCCTGCAGCATCTCAATGACAGCCTACATGCCGGTCACGAGGCTTTGCTTCGTTCCGACAGGCTTTTCTTTACGTGGGGGACGGCCTTCGTCTACAACTATGTCAGTGCCAATAAGGTAGTGGCTAATTGTCATAAACTGCCCGAACGCCTCTTTCGCAGGCAGATGGTCGGCATTGACGACTTACTGGCCGTCTGGATCCCTCTCATAGAGCGACTGCTGAGTTCTTCTCCCGATCGTAAAATCATTCTTACGGTCAGCCCCGTACGTCATCTTCGCGATGGAGCTGTAGGAAATCAGCAAAGCAAAGCCACTCTTGTCCTTTTCTGTAAGGCATTGACAGAGCGTTTCCCCGAACATCTTTATTATTTCCCTGCCTATGAGATAATGATGGACGAACTGCGTGACTATCGCTACTATGCAGACGATATGACTCATCCATCCTCTTTGGCTGTTTCGATCATACGCGAACGCTTTGCCGATATTTTCGTGGAAAAGGATCATCGAGAGGCTATGGATGCCTGTCTCAAACTCCGACGCCGCATGGCACACAGGCCTTTACATCCTGACAGCCCTGATGCTATGCTCTTTGAAGCGCAAACGCAGACACTCGTCAGTGCATTGCTGCGTAAGTATCCGGATTTAGTTTTAGACGATATTGCGGGCGAAATGGTGGAATCTTAGTATTCCAAAGTCACTTTGATAGAATATTTTCGACCATGTTTCTTTTCTCCGAACTATGCAGACGTTTATCCCCTGATGCGGTAAGAATCGTTAGCGATCACCGGATCGTCCATTTGCTTACCGATAGCCGTACGCTGTCCGAACCTGCTACTACTCTCTTCTTCGCCTTACGCACCACATCGGGCGATGGCCATTTGTATATTCGAGATCTATATGATAAAGGAGTAAGGAGTTTTGTCATTTCGGATCCCTCCAAAGATTTGATGGAGAAAATGCCGCAAGCGAATTGGATGCGCGTGGCTCATCCGTTGGACGCTCTACAACGGATAGCCGCACTAAGGCGTTCTATGTTCGATATTCCTGTGATAGGAATTACCGGAAGCAATGGCAAGACAATCGTCAAAGAGTTCCTTTATCAGTTATTGCGCAAGGACTATCGCATTGTCCGCTCGCCCCGAAGCTATAACTCGCAGATCGGAGTACCTCTTTCCGTATGGCAAATGGCGGAGGAACACACTCTCGGTATATTTGAAGCCGGCATATCGCAAATGGGGGAAATGGAACGTTTGGAGAGCATAATATGCCCCTCGTATGGTATCATTACGAATATAGGAGGTGCTCATCAGGAGAATTTCCCGGATATAAAAACGAAACTGGAGGAAAAGCTTCGCTTGTTCCCCCATTGTCATACTATTGTCTATAACGGCGACTGCGAAGAGATAGCTGCTGCTATCTCTTTCTGCGGTTTGGCAAGAGCCGGAGTTTCATGGAGCCGGACGAAGCCCGAAGCTCATTTGTATGTGTGCAGATTGGAATCGAAAGATAATCGCACCGAGATTGATTTTCGGTGTCTCGGCAAAGATTATTCTCTTGTGCTACCATTCACAGATGCTGCTTCCATAGAAGATATCATCCATTGCATCACGCTGATTTCTGTACTGTGTCCGGAGGTCTTATCTGCTCGAAAGCGGTTTGCGAGTTTAGAGCCTGTAGAAATGCGAATGGAGGTTAAGGCCGGAGATCATGGCAATACGATCATCAATGACGTTTACAGTAATGATGTCTATTCGCTTACGCTGGCCTTGGATTTCCAACGAAGACGTACTGCCGAAACATGCCTAAAGAAAGTGTTGATACTGTCCGACATCTTGCAAAGCGGAATGCCTCCCGAAGAATTGTACAGACATGTGGCAGGACAATTACAAGTCTATGCTCTTGACTTTTTCGTCGGCATCGGAGAGGAAATAGCCTCGCATCGCACTTGTTTTGCCGGCATGTCTGCCGTTTTTTTCAAAGATGTTGCTGCATTCTTGACATCCGGTGAGATAGAGCGCTTCTCCAACAGCTGTATTCTGCTCAAAGGTGCACGCAAGTATCGCTTCGAACAGATTACGGAGCGACTTGTACAACAGGTGCACGAAACTGCGCTAAGGATCAATCTGTCAGCTATCATCCACAATCTTAATTTCTATCGGAATTTAGTTCCATCAGGCACCAAAACCATCTGCATGGTCAAGGCTCAGGGCTATGGCGTAGGCTCTTACGAACTTGTCAAAACCCTGCAGGAGCATCGTGTGGATTATATAGCTGTAGCCGTAGCGGACGAAGGCAAAGAACTAAGAGAGCGAGGTATCAGTATGCCTATCGTGGTCATGAACCCCCAAAGGAATGCCTTTCAGACACTCATAGACTACGGATTAGAGCCTGAGATTTATAGCTTTGCCCTTCTCGCTTCTTTTTCGGAAACGGTCGTACGCAACGGCCTCGTGGGCTATCCTGTTCATATCAAAATCGACACGGGAATGCACCGGCTTGGTTTTTTACCGTCTGATATGACACGACTCGGTGAGATTCTTGCCAAAGATGCCGGACTGAGCATTCGCTCTGTATTTACTCATCTTGCAGGTGCCGACGATCCTGATTTGGATGATTTTACGCGATCTCAACTGCTGTCTTTCGATGCTGCTTTCGCCTCTCTCTCCTCTTTATTAGGCTATATACCTCTCCGTCATGTATTGAATACGGCAGGGGTAGAGCGTTTTGCCGACTACCATGCCGACATGATTCGTCTTGGCATCGGCTTGTATGGAGTAACGGCATCCGGCGTACAAGGATTGAGACCGGTAGCCACCCTGATGACTACAATTTTGCAGATCAAGGATATTTCTTCGAGCGATACGGTCGGATATGGACGTAAAGGACGGGTACAACAACCATCTCGAATAGCTATTATACCTATCGGTTATGCCGATGGCTTGGATAGACGTTTGAGTTGTGGAGTAGGAGAAGTACTTGTGCGTGGACATCGCTGTCCTATAGTAGGGAATGTCTGTATGGATATCTGTATGATAGATGTTACCGGTATGCCGGCAGAAGAGGGAGACCCTGTCGTTGTATTCGGAGAAGAACTCCCGATCGAAGAAGTTGCCCATAAGATGAATACTATCCCCTATGAGGTGCTCACGGGTATCTCGCCTCGTGTTCGCAGAGTTTATTTCCAAGAGTAGTATACATCTTTTTTATTTTCCACTCCTTTACTCTGTGATAATATAGTATGAAGATGAATATTTCTACGTATATATACGTAGAAAAATACAGAGGAACTCGTAGAGAATCTCTTTAAATACCTCTTACCTTTGCGATAGATAAAAACAGAGATGCTGTTTTAGGAAAATATCTTTACTTATTCCTCAATAGTGTTTTTATTTGTAATGGGTGCGCGCGGGATTGCTTATATAAGCAATCCCGTTTTATTAAGGATTTTGTTTATCTGTGAAGAACGCCCCATTTCTTATGTTTTGTTCAGGGGATAAATTACTCTGCCTTACGAAGTAATAACAACACCTTTTTTCCATCTGCCATTGTCGTACCCATCAGTGTCTTTTCCCCACCGTCTGCCATCTTGCTGCGCTGCCTCAGCTCGATCGGAGAAAGAGGAAAGTTGCGACAGCTGATGGAAGCCCGTGGCACTACCTTACCAAGCTGTTTGAGTACGGAAGTGGAAAAAGGAATAATTTCTTCCAGAACAAAGGTACGCCCGGGGAAAGCTGATTCATATGCTTCCGACGTGTATAGATGGCTGTTGGGATGCAGTTTACGTAAACCAAGGCGGTAGGCTACGGTCTTGAAGGCCCCTGCTTTGAACAACGCGGTATGCGGCTCATATACGTACTTGTCGATCGAATCGGCATACGGAACCGAGATGCTTCTCTCTTCTTCCATTGTAAAGATGAAAGGTATTACGGTATCTTCCGAAAGAAGATTGACTGCATGGATCGGTACTTTTTCGGGAGGAATAGTAGCTTCGTTTAAGGACATTCTGACCAATAATTCTTTTACCTCTCCGTGGGCGGCCACTACATGCAGCTCTTGTACGTGCGGAAGAGACTGAAGCGTGTCCCACAGGTCGATCATAGGAGACAGTTTGGCCAAGATACTGCTACAGAACGGCAGCAATTCGGCAGCCAATGGGATGAGATCCGGCTCGCAGTCGGCTATGGCATAGACGCGCTTATCCGCTCCTGACCTTCTGGCGGGATCCACGTAGATATAGTCGGAGTGAAAAGTCTTTATCAGCGGTAAATACTCTTTGAAATCCCCTGTTAGGATATTTAGATCTTTCCCTTCGTTGAGTAATAGCGGTATGTTGTGCCGTGCTGCAACAGCCGTTTCATCATTTCGCTCGATATATATGCCTTGGGATGCTTTGGACATCAAGGCTATGAAATCGATGCCGAGTCCGCCGGTCAGATCCACCACTTTAGTCCCTTCTCTTATGAAACGGCTTTTGTACGAACTCGTGACAGCTCCGGAGGATTGCTCCAAAGAGAGCCGTGAAGGAATATACAGAGAACTGATACCGGGCCATTGAGGCAGCTTGTTCCTCAGACGAGGCCAAAGTTCTATCTGGGTAGCCACTGCAGCCCGGTACTCCGGAGGAATATCATTGCTCCCCAACAGAATTCTGTCGGGTGATTGATTGGCATAGAGCTTAGCCCATCGCGTAATGGCGAGAATCTCTTTTTCGTCGAATAGCATCGTCCGTACGTAATATACTGAAAGAGGGAACCCTTCGAATGGATTCCCTCAGAGACTATGTGACCGCGACAGGATTCAAACCTGTAACCGGCTGATCCGTAGTCAGCTACTCTATTCAGTTGAGCTACGCGGCCATCGCAAAAGCCTGAAACAATAGAAGGAGAAAAAGTGACCGCGACAGGATTCAAACCTGTAACCGGCTGATCCGTAGTCAGCTACTCTATTCAGTTGAGCTACGCGGCCGTTCTTTTTTCTTTGTTTCGGGTGCAAATATAGTGGTTTTATCAATAGATGCAACATCCCGAACGGTTTTTTCCCTTTTTGCCGGTGTAAGTTTCTATTTCTTGGGAGGCTTTTGCTTCATGCTTTCGGAGGCGATACGGACAGATCCATGGCGAAGGAGGAGGGTGCGGGCATCTTCGTAGGAGAGGTCGAACTCACTCATCAGCATGCGCGTGCCCCGATCGATCAGCTTGTTGTTGCTGAGTTGCATATTGACCATGCGATTGCCCTTTACCCGCCCGAGACGAATCATTATGGAAGTGCTGATCATATTCAGGATCATTTTCTGCGCCGTACCGGATTTCATCCGTGAGCTACCCGTCACGTATTCCGGGCCTACTATCACTTCAATGGGATAATCCGCTTCGGCAGCCAGCGGAGATCCGATATTGCTACAGATACATCCCGTCAGGATTCCATGTCTGCGCGCTTCTCGCAAGGCTCCGATCACATAGGGTGTAGTCCCCGATGCCGCTATACCGATGACCGTATCGGAGGAGTTCACTCCGTGGCTCAAAAGTTCTTCCCAGCCGCGCTCGGTGTTGTCTTCCGCTTTCTCTACCGGATTACGCAGGGCACGATCCCCTCCGGCGATCAGCCCGATGACGAATGTGGGGGGCATACCGAATGTGGGAGGGATCTCCGAAGCATCCAAGACGCCCAAGCGGCCGCTGGTGCCGGCTCCCATGTAGAAGAGTCGCCCACCCTGCTCCATGCGTGGTACGATTTGTTCGACCAGTCGTTCGATCATCGGAATAGTCCGGCTGACGGCTTCGGCCACTTTCCTGTCCTCGCGGTTGATGTCTTCGAGGATCTCTCTGGTCGACTTTTCTTCCAGTCGGTCGTACAGGGAAGGCTGTTCGGTAATCTTTTCAAACATGATCGTTGCAGTGATATTGTATAAGTCCCTCCATCGGACTTTGCAGTACCGATCCGAGCGTTAAGCCTCTTTTTTTGATGATGCTACTCAACACTTCCCGATAATGAAAGGCTACAGAGCCGATGAAGTGGAGGGGGAGATCAGGACGATTGTATCGGAGCACGTTGCGCACAAGAAAGTCGTCGAAACTATTCTGTACAAGGCTATATACAGCCGGAATGTCCATATGCTGCAAAATGAAAGGGGAGAATCCGGCCAAGAAGCGATTGGGGAAAGGCTTTCGATAGACACTCTCGATAATATCGGCAGACGTCAGGCCATACTCCTGCAGGAAAGCTTCGCACAGCCCCTCCGGCATCTGCCCCTTGAGAAGGCTGCCGATGAACAGTCGTCCCAATACGGCTCCGCTCCCTTCATCTCCGAGGATATAGCCCAGTGGGGAAACGTTGGCTTTGATCTCCCGACCATCGAACAGACAGGAATTGGAGCCCGTACCCAATATGCAGGCTATCCCCTCGGAATCGCCACAGAGAGCACGGGCTGCACCGAGCATATCGCCGGCGACTTCGATGTGGTCACAGTGGGGCAGCATACTGTCCAAGGCTTCATATAGCATAGGGGCTTTGGCCGGTGTACACCCTGCACCGTAGAAATATACAGCTCGGATAGAGGAGGCTTTTTGGCCTATGGTCGGCAGGACTTCCGAACGCAGGGCAGTGTCTATTTCGTTCCTATCCTGCTGAAAGGGATTGATACCTGACATTTGGAATCGTCCGAGGTCTTTTCCTTCGGCGGCTATGCACCAATCCGTCTTGGTGGAACCGCTGTCTCCAATCAGAATCATGATCGTATTTCTTTTTTCCGGCTCAACAATGCCAGACCTATGGCGGTAAAGAAGGCATTGAAGATGAGGAGTTCGTAACTGAATTTATAGCCGCCGAACCATTGCTCCGAATGGCTCTGGAGAATGTAGCAGAGCACCGGAGCGACAAGGGCTGCCAGAGGGACGTATCTGTCCCGTACTGCCCTTTTGGTGGCGATGCCGAAGAAAAACAGTCCCAATATCGGCCCATAAGTGTAACTGGCCAGTACGTAGACGGCATCGATGACGCTCGTGTTGCTTACCATATTAAAGAAGTATATGACCAGCCCCATGACGACAGCCATGCCGATGTGCACGCGATGGCGTATACGAGCCGATTGCTCTTCGCTTCGGTGGCTGTGTGCTTGGAGGATGTCCAGCGTGAACGAAGTAGTCAGAGCCGTCAGGGCCGAACCGGCTGCAGAGAAAGCCGACGACACCAGTCCCAATATAAACAGGATGCCTACAACAGGCGGAAAATAGCTGCCCGTGGCCAAGAGAGGGAATAGCTCATCGCTTTTGGACGGATGCGGGATGCCGTGGCTGTCGGCATAGGTATAGAGCAGGGTACCGAGCATGAGGAAGAGTGCTATGATGAAGAATTGCATCACGCCGCCGGTGAGGACATTCTTCTGCGAATCGCGGTAGTTCTTGCAGCTCAGATTGCGCTGCATCATGTCCTGATCCAACCCCGTCATAGCTATTACGGTGAATACGCCTGCCAGAAACTGCTTGAAGAAATAGCGTTTGTCGTTCACGTCATCGAAGAAAAACATACGGGAGTAGTCGCTCCCGCCGATAAGGTCGGCCACCCCTCCCCATTTGTCGCCCAAGTCGGCGGAAATATAGGCGATGCAGAGTACGACCGAGACGATGAGGCAGAGGGTCTTGAACGAATCGGTCCAGATCAGCGATTTCACTCCGCCCTTGAACGTATATAGCCAGACGAAGAGCATCGTCAGGCACACATTGGCCATAAAAGGCCATCCGAACGGTTCGAATACGATCAGTTGGAGCGTCAGGCATACGAGAAAAAGCCGGACAGCCGCACCGAGCATCTTGGAGATGAAGAAAAACCATGCCCCCGTCTTGTAGGACGAGAATCCGAACCGCTCTTGCAAGTAGCCGTAAATGGACATCAGATTCATCCGGTAGAAGAGAGGGATCAGTACGAAGGCAATAATCAGTTGTCCGGTCACAAAGCCCAGTACCATCTGCAGGTAGGAGAATCCGCTGCCGGCCACCATGCCCGGCACGGATACGAAGGTTACTCCCGATATACCGGAGCCGATCATGGCAAAAGCCACCATGTACCACGGGGATTTGCGATTGCCCACAAAGAAGCCGGCATTATCCGCTTTGCGGCCCGTGACAAAGGAAATACCGAAAAGGAAGACGAAATAGACGATAACGGTCAGAATAGCTACGAGAGGACTCATATCAAATCATTGAGACGTTAGGAACAGTATTTTCTTAAACTCTCTGCAAAGCTACGGAAATACGGCAAGCACCATATATTATTATGTCTATTCATCAATTGATCAAACAGAGGGAGATTCTTACAGATATGATATAATGAGAAATTAGTCGGCTGATCTCTCGGAAACTGACGACTGATTCTTCAAAAACTGACGACTGTTTTCTTAGAAACTGACGACTGTTTTCTTAGAAACTGACGACTGTTTTTCCGAAAACTGACGACCGTTTTTTATACCTTTGTCTTATCAATCAGAAAAAATACACGACGGAGGCTAAAGCTCCCGACCTCTACACGGCACAAAACCAACTGCGGAGCAACCTTTTGAAACTATGGCAAACAAACCTTTGGCTTATGTGCTATCAGAGCGCAAGGCAAATTTCGGAAAGCTGGCAGGCAAGACTGTCATTCAGGCACGCCCCACAGGGCGCAAGCGTGTGGACCACCGCAGTTTCTGCGACGAAGTAGGTCGGGCGACGACATTCACCGGCGCAGAGGTGGAGGCTGTGCTTCGCCTTGCTGCCGAAATTGCGAAACGGCATGTGGAAAATGGCGACATCGTTGAGTTCGGCGACATCGGCACGCTCACGCCCTCGTTCAAGAGCGTCCTTGTGGTGAAAGGTCAAGAGCGGTTCAATGCCAATGTACACATCACCAAACCTATCGTTCGCCTCTCGCCCTCACGCAAGTACTTCACTCTCACGGGCGTAACCTACGAGCGCGTGGAAGCATCCGCAAAGAAAAAGAAGACAACGAAGCCGTCAGGTGGCGACGGTACGGAAAATCCGTAGGCTTCTCAAACTGAAAAGGCCGAGGTATTTACCCACGGTCTTTTCCGTATCTGCAACGTATCCCAATTATGTACCTTAGCGGCATGAAACAAATACCCTTGGCCGAGAGAATGCGTCCAAAAACGCTGGCCGACTATGTGGGGCAGCAGCATCTGATCGGATCGGGGGCTGTGCTCCGGCAGATGATCGAGCAGGGACAGACGCCATCCATGATCCTGTGGGGGCCTCCCGGAGTAGGCAAGACTACGCTGGCCGAAATCATTGCACATGAAGTGGATGCACCTTTCTATACATTGAGTGCGGTCAGCTCCGGTGTGAAGGAAGTGCGGGAAGTAATAGCCGACATCGAATCCAATCGTGGCAATCTGTTCGACAAAGGAGGACGCGCCATCCTCTTCATCGACGAGATACACCGTTTCAGCAAGAGTCAGCAGGATTCTCTTCTGGCAGCAGTAGAGCGGGGAATAGTGACGCTGATCGGTGCCACGACCGAAAATCCGAGTTTCGAAGTAATACGTCCGCTCCTATCGCGCTGTCAGGTCTATGTGCTCAAACCCCAAAGTGATGAGGATCTGCTGCTACTGGCACACAGAGCTATCGATCGGGACGAACTGCTGGCTGCCAAGCATCCTGTACTGGAGGAGACGGAAGCTCTGCTTCTCTATGCCGGAGGCGATGCGCGAAAGCTGCTGAACATCCTTGACCTTCTGGCCACAAGCGAAGTGGAAGACCGGCTCGTCATTACCAACGAAAAGATACGTCAGCGCTTGCAAGAAAACCCCGCTGCTTTCGACAAGGGAGGCGAACTCCACTATGATATAGCATCCGCCTTTATCAAAAGTATTCGGGGCAGTGATCCCGACGCGGCTATTTACTGGCTGGCGCGCCTTATAGATGGTGGGGAGGAACCCTCATTCATCGCTCGCAGGCTGATCATATCGGCTTCGGAAGACATCGGCCTGGCTAATCCGAATGCCATGCTCATCGCCATGGCCTGTGCCGAGGCTTTAGACCGAATCGGCTGGCCTGAAGGCCGTATTCCATTGGCCGAGGCTACCATTTATTTGGCTACTTCGGAGAAGAGCAATTCAGCTTATTTGGCCATCGACTCCGCTCTCGAATATGTCCGTCAATCAGGTAATCTTCCCGTGCCCCTACACCTGCGTAATGCCCCTACCCGTCTGATGGCCGACCTTGACTATGGCAAGGGTTACAAATACTCGCATGATTTTCCGGAACACTTCGTCTCACAGCAATATCTGCCCGACAAAGCTGCTAACACCTCTTTCTGGACACCTCAAATGCACACAGTGCATGAAGCCAAGCTGGGAGAACGGATGAAGCGATGGTGGAAGAGGGAAAAATCCCAAAAGGATACAGCAGAATAATGACTCTTCATTCTGTACCGTCTCTATGCCGACAGATATTTTCTCCTTCAAACGATTCGACATCGACCAGACAGGTTGTGCCATGCGCGTGGGTACCGACGGCGTCCTGCTGGGAGCATGGGCCGGAGAGGATCCAGCCGGAAGTATTCCGCAGCATTGCCTGGACATAGGTACGGGCACAGGGCTGATTGCCTTAATGTTGGCACAGCGATTCCCACAGGCCCGGGTGCAGGGAATAGAAATAGATCCTATCGCTGCCGAATGTGCTCGCGCAAACGCCGCTGCCTCTCCTTTTTCCGATCGAATAGTGATCGCTTCGGGAGACATTTTGGATTCATCGCTCGAAAGCCTTATCGGAAATCAACGTTTCGATCTGATCGTCTCGAATCCGCCTTTCTTCAAGTCTTCCCTGCATGCCCCCGACAGACAGCGCACCATGGCACGACATGAAGAAACCCTGCCGTTGGAAAAACTGATATGCCGTGCCTCCGAATTACTCTCTCCACAAGGGCGATTGGCACTCATTACGCCCCGCGACCGGCTGAAGGATTTACGTCTGTATGCAGCTACCTATCGTTTGGTTTCATCTCGCCTGACGGAAGTGCGTACCCTACCCCATAAAGAACCTAAACGCATCCTAAGCGAATGGCGACCTGCCGATACTGCTATCGACCGATCGCCATTCACCGATACCCTCATCATACATCCTGCCACAGGCTACTATTCACCTGAGTACGTGCGCCTGACAGAGCCTTTCTATACGACTTCTTTCCGCATCCTCGCTGTAGGATAACCGAGCTGCTCCCGATACTTGGCAACGGTACGACGAGCCAGTCGATAACCGTTTTCGGCCAAAACTTCAGCCAACTCGGTATCATTCAGGGGAGATCTCTTATCCTCGGAGTCGATGGCTTCGGCAAGCACTCGTTTGACCTCACGTGTGGATACTTCCTCTCCCTTATCGTTGACAGTGCCATCACTGAAAAAGTGCTTCAGCGAGAAGATTCCGAAGTCGGTCTGTACATATTTGCTATTGCTCACCCGAGAGATCGTACTGACATCGTAACCCGTCGGATCAGCCACATCTTTCAGAATCATAGGCTTCAGATCGGCAAGTTCTCCACTTCGGAAGTAAGCATCCTGTAGCCGTACTATGGCCTCCATCGTCCGCTGTAGCGTTTCCCGACGCTGACGAAGGGCTTCGATGAACCATTGAGCTTGATCCACTTTCTGCTTGACGAAAAGAAGTGTTTGTTTGCGTTCGCGTGAGCGGTTTTTAGCAGAGCTTTGATAATCCTGCATCATCTCCTGATAGACCGGACTGACGCGCAAGGGCTGAATATCACGACCACGAGTAAGCGACACGACCAGATCGTCCCCCATGCGCTCGACGATGAAATCGGGATGTACCCTGTTCATGGTTGCTTCGGCGTCATCTCCCCATCCGTTAGCGGGTTTGGGATTGAGCTGCATGATCAGTTCGAAGGCCTCTTTCATTTCCGAATCGGAAAGGGATGCTCCCTCCTGCAACTGCTCGAACCGTTTGGAGACAAAGTCGTCATAATGGTTCGTAAGAATATGGAGGGCTGTCTGCCGAGCTGTCGTATCCGGCAATCGTTTCAATTGGAGTAGCAAACACTCTTTGAGGTCTCTGGCACAGATACCGGGGGGATCGAGGCTTTGCACCAATCCTATCACTTCTTCTACTTCCTTTTTGTCCGCCTCGATACCGGCACGGAAAGCGAGATCGTCCAGAATCTCCTCCAAATCACGATGCAGGTAGCCATCTTCTTCTATGTTACCAATGATATAAGGAGCAAGTTGTTGCTGTCGATCCGTCAGAGGCAGGAACTTCAACTGTTCGACCAAACGATCGTTGAGCGAAGGTACAGCCGCAGAAAAAGGTATTTCTTCTCGTCGGCTGTTACGATCCTGTATTTCACGCAATTTGTATTCAGGAATATCTTCCTCGGTACGGTAATCACCCAATGAGAGGTCGGAGGTGTCGTCCCCCATAAGATTGTCTTCGGTTCCATCCGCACTACCGGCCACCTCCTCATCGTACGCTCCTTCTTCCAAAGCAGGGTTGGCCTCCAGTTCTTTCTGTATCCTCTCTTCTAACTCAATGGCCGGAAGCTCCAAGAGTTTGATTTGCTGGATCTGTTGTACAGAGAGATTTTGTTGCTGCCTTTGAGCAAGGGTTTGCTTCAACATAAAGGAATTATCTTTTCGAGGTGGATGCCGTGCGATCCTTTGAGCAAGATGAGGGAATCGTGAATGGAATGAGCTTTCAAATACTCTTCGAGCACAGCATTGTCAGCAAATCCCGTTGCACCACCGGGAAAGCTGTCTGCCAAAGCCGTGAGGCAAGGCCCGCATAGCAATATTTGCCGGTAGCGGCCGGTATTTATACGTTCCAGAAGAGCCATATGCTCACGCTTGCTCTCCGCGCCCAGTTCGTTCATGTCGCCGAGGATAAGCACAAGAGGCTTATCGGTATGCAGGGAATCGAAATTGTCGAGTGCAGCGCGCATGCTCACCGGATTGGCATTATAGGCATCTACAATCAGGGAATTGCCTCGCTCCGTCTCGATCCATTGCGACCGATTATTACTCGGTTTGTAAGTAGCAAGAGCCGATACGATGGCTTCATCGGGGACATCGAAAAAGCGTCCTGCCGTTATGGCAGCCAAAGCGTTCGGCAGATTGTAATCGCCCACAAGATTGGTACAAACCTGCTGTTCGTTCGATGAGTCGAATAAATCGAGACAAAGATAAGGTGTGTTGTTTGCAACTATTAGTCCTCGAACCGTGGCATCTGCCGAGGTACCGTAAGAGACCGATTGCAGCCCCTGCGACATATCGATGAGGGTATCATCATCGAAATTCAGAAAGAGGATACCCCCCTCTGCTCGAATGAAATCATAAAGCTCCTCCTTGGTACGCCTTACCCCTTCCAGAGAGCCGAAGCCCTGTAAATGTGCCCGGCCGATATTGGTAATCAGTCCAAAGTTAGGACGAGCAATACGTGTCAGCTCGGCGATGTCTCCAGGCTTATTGGCTCCCATCTCGATAATAGCTATCCGGTGTTCGGCTTTGAGCCTCAACAAAGTCAAAGGCACTCCTATATGGTTATTGAGATTGCCCTCCGTATAGAGTACAGGATAAGTAGTGGAAAGGACAGCAGCCATTAGCTCTTTTGTCGTGGTTTTGCCATTCGTCCCCGTGATACCTATAACCGGTGTGCCGAGACTCTTGCGATGAAAAGCAGCCAGCTGCTGGAGAGCTGTCAGCACATCATCCACAAGGAGATAGCGTTCGTCACGAACGACTGAAGGATCGTCCACCACAGCCAAGGCGCATCCTTTCTCCAAGGCAGAGGAGGCAAACCGATTGCCATCGAACAGCTCGCCCTTGAGAGCGAAGAAAATACTGTCGGGAGGTGTTTGGCGGCTGTCGGTAGTCACCATAGGATGAGCCAGATAGGCTGCATATAATTGTTCGATTGTCATTTCGACTGCAAATTTGAATTTGTCTTGAGTAGCGTAGGCTGCTACTCCCGCTTGATCTGTCCGAACAAATGTACAGCAATTCTTGGTTGCATCCCATACGAACAATGTTTGCTACAGAGTGAATACAAGTGCGATTGTTGTATATACATATATTTACCGTTACTTTGCAATCGTAAAAAATATAGAGCATTGGAAAACAATATGTACGTCGAAGTATTAAAATCCAAAATACACCGCGTAACCATTACGGAGGCCAACCTCAACTATGTGGGTAGCATCACCATCGATGAAGATCTGATGGATGCTGCCAACATCATCGCCGGAGAGAAAGTCCAAATCGTGGACAACAACAACGGAGCACGCTTGGAGACCTATACCATACCGGGCAAAAGAGGTTCGGGGGTAATCTGTCTCAATGGAGCAGCTGCCCGCATCGTTCATCCGGGCGACATCATCATCATCATGGCATATGCCTGGATGCCGATGGAGGAAGCCAAGGTGTTCAAGCCTGCTGTAGTATTTCCCGATACTGCAACGAACAAGATAATCCTGAAGTAATCACAGCAATATAATCTCTCCTCCTCCCCGACCATGAATCGGATCGCGAGAGGAGAGACGCAAGCTATCATTTCCTATGTTTGAAAATCTGAGCGAACGGCTCGACCGTTCTTTTAAACTCCTCAAAGGTGAGGGGAGAATTACCGAGATCAATGTAGCCGAAACTCTCAAAGATGTACGTCGTGCTCTTTTGGATGCCGACGTGAACTATGTCGTTGCCAAGCAGTTTACGGACTTGGTGAAGGAAAAAGCCATTGGCCAAAACGTGCTGACCTCCGTCCGTCCGGGCGAACTGATGGTGAAGATTGTTCATGACGAATTGGCTGCTCTGATGGGCGGACATTCTGTGGATATTAATCTCAAAGGCAGTCCGGCAGTAATCCTGATGTCCGGATTGCAAGGTTCGGGTAAGACCACCTTCTCCGGCAAACTGGCCAATATGCTCAAGTCCAAGCAGGGCAAACGACCTCTGCTCGTTGCCTGCGACGTGTATCGCCCTGCGGCTATCCAGCAGCTGATGATCCTCGGCGAACAGCTCGGGGTACCCGTCTACAGCGAACCGGACAGCAAAAAGCCGGTCGAGATAGCCCGACACGCCATAGCCGAAGCCAAGACCAAGGGGAACGACGTTGTCATCATCGACACCGCGGGTCGTTTGGCCATCGACGAAGAAATGATGCGCGAGATAGAGGCCATCAAGGCTGCCATTCAGCCGAACGAAGTCCTTTTCGTGGTGGACTCGATGACCGGTCAGGACGCCGTAAATACAGCCAAGGAGTTCAATACACGCTTGGATTTCGACGGTGTTGTCCTTACCAAGCTCGATGGAGACACCCGGGGCGGTGCCGCCCTCTCGATCCGTTCGATCGTAAACAAGCCCATCAAGTTCGTCGGTACGGGAGAGAAGATGGAAGCAATCGATGCTTTTCACCCCGAACGTATGGCCGACCGTATCCTTGGCATGGGGGACATCGTATCGCTTGTGGAGCGTGCTCAGGAGCAATACGACGAACGGGAAGCTCGCAAACTGGAGGAGAAAATAGCCAAGAATCAGTTTGACTTCAATGACTTCCTTGCCCAGATACATCAGATCAAAAAGATGGGTAACCTCAAAGAGCTTGCATCCATGATCCCGGGAGTGGGAAAGGCTATCAAGGATATCGACATAGATGATGATGCCTTCAAGAGCATCGAGGCTATCATATATTCCATGACGCCCCATGAGCGCACCCATCCCTCTATCCTCAACGGACAGCGTCGCAAGCGAATAGCAATGGGTAGCGGCACTTCCATACAAGATGTCAATAAGTTGATCACGCAGTTCGACCAGACGCGTAAGATGATGAAGACCATACAGGGATTCAAAGGCGGCAAAATGCCGAAGATGCCGCGCATGCCGAAGATGAAGAGATGAAAAAGATACCGGCCACAAAGAGTTCTTCGGACAGCCGGAGTGAGTGCAAGGTGAGCGTGTATCGGCACTGCTGACGGAAGAGCGAAGAACAATGTTGAGATCAAAGCGGTTGTCTAATATATGGAAACGACATACAAACTTCTCGACGGGAAAAAGATTTCCGGCGAAATAAAACAAGAGATTGCAGCCAAAGTAAACGAGCTGCTGGAGAAAGGTGGTCGCCGTCCGCATTTGGCGGGCGTGCTCGTAGGTCATGATGGCGGTAGCGAGACCTATATGGCCAGCAAGGTAAAAGCTTGCGAAGAGGTGGGCTTCACCTCCTCGCTCATTCGCTACGAAGACGATGTGACGGAGGAGGAATTGCTGGCCTGCGTGCATCGCCTGAATCAGGATCCGACGGTAGATGGCTTCATCGTACAGCTCCCCCTCCCGAAGCATATCGACGAGCAGAAAATCATCGAAGCAGTAGACCCGCGCAAGGATGTGGACGGATTTCATCCCATCAACGTAGGCCGTCTGAGCATCGGTTTGCCCGGTTTCGTCTCGGCCACACCGAAGGGAATAGTGGAACTGCTTCGTCGCTACAATATCCCTACCAGAGGCAAGCATTGCGTAGTATTGGGACGCAGCAATATCGTAGGCAAGCCTGTATCGCAGCTTCTGCTCCAAAAGGGAGAGCCGGGCGACTGCACCATCACTATCTGCCATAGCCGTACCCCTAACATCAAAGAGGTATGTCTGACGGCCGACATTATTATTGCAGCTTTGGGGCAGCCCGAATTCCTGACAGCCGATATGGTAAAGCCCGGAGCTGTGGTAGTGGACGTAGGTACCACGCTCGTACCGGACTCGACACGCAAAAGCGGTTTCCGTCTGACGGGCGACGTCAAATTCGATGAAGTGGCCCCCAAGTGCTCGTACATCACTCCCGTACCGGGTGGAGTAGGTCCGATGACCATCGTATCGCTCATGTCCAATACCCTTCTGGCAAGTAAAGGATTGTACCGGTAAACCCTCCTTCCCTTATTTGCCAACGACCTTATCGAAGAGGCCCGTCATCAATATCGGTTCGTCCGGTATGATGATCGGCCTCTTTTCTTATTGACAGTGTGTCATCATGCGCAAATTGCTGCGTTGCTTGCGGCATTCGTTTCTTAGCGCCTTGTACTTTACGTATTCTTACCCACCTAAAATGGGGTATGCCAAAACCGAATTTTGACACAGCCCCTTCCTGCCGATACTTTCAAGAATCGCTTCGTATCCTTTCCCGTTAGGAGGTAAAGGCGTACTTTCGCAGCACGCTATGGATGCTACAACGCAAAAGACCGGCCACTACGGGGCATTGCTCCTCCTCGGGCTACCCATTATCATCGGCCAACTGGGAATCATCTTCGTCAGCTTTGCCGATAATATCATGGTCGGGCAGCACTCTACGGCAGAGTTGGCCGCAGCCTCCTTTGTGAACAACATATTAGGCCTGCTCCTCATCCTCGGTATCGGCTTTGCATACGGGCTGACGCCGCTGGTGGCATCGGCCGAACACAGAGGGCAGTACTTCAAAGCCGGCATCCTGCTCCGGCACAGCCTCCGCCTCAATATAGCGATCGGACTCTTTCTCGCAGGTGTGGCAGCCGTGATGGTTCCCCTGTTCGATACATTCAACCTCCCACCCTCGCTCCGCCCTCTCGCCATCCCCTATTATTGGGTACAGGTGGGAGGCCTCTTCCTCGTAACGGTATTCAATGCCTTCAAGCAATTCTATGACGGCATGAGCGATACGCGCACCCCGATGTATATTACCATATCGGGCAATCTCTTCAATATCGGGCTGAACTACCTGCTGATATTCGGCAAAGGCGGTCTCCCCGAAATGGGACTCCTCGGTGCGGGCTATGCCACCCTGTTGAGCCGCCTGCTGATGCTCGTCACCATCGTCCTTTTCCTCTATCGCAGACCCTCATGGACAGCGATCCGCCACGCCTTCTGCCGGCAGATGCATATCCGTCGCGCCTACCGCCGCCTATTCTCCGTCGGACTCCCCGTTGCCGTCCAGATGGGACTCGAATCGGCCTCTTTCACCATCGCCGTCCTTTTTGTCGGGCGACTCGGCGATCAGGCTCTGGCAGCACACCAGATCGTCTGCGTCATCACCACGCTCGGCTACCTCGTCTATTACGGGCTTGGTGCTGCCACCACCATCCGCATCAGTCACTTCAAGCTGCACGGCAAACCCGACGAAGTCCGCCGCGTAGCCGCCACTGCCTACCGAATGGCCGCTTTGACTGCCTGCGTTGTGGTTGTACTGCTTTTGCTCACACGGCACAGCTTTTCCTTCCTCTTCACGCCCGACGAAGAGGTGGCGCACATCGTTGCCCTTACGTTGATCCCCGTTGTCGTCTACCAATTCGGAGATGCCCTCCAAGCCATCTATTCCAATGCTCTGCGAGGAATGGAGCGCGTTCGTTTTCTGGCTCCGGCAGCAGCTTTCTGCCACGTATTGCTGGCACCGATACTCTCCTATTTGCTGGGATTCGTATTCATATCGGGCAATACGCCCATGCAGTTGGCCGGTATCTGGTCGGCCTTTCCCATCAGCCTGACACTGCTCGGCATCCTCTTCTACAGCTACTTCCGGAAGGTAACCCGATAAACTCCGCAGAGGAAAGCCCTTGTTCGTCTTTCGGGGAAACAATCCTTTTTCCGATCGCCCCCCTCCATTTGCTCCATGACGGCTGTACGGAAAGTGAAAAACTACAGACGAAGCCGACCGATATTGCCATCCCTTTGCTTTCTCCTCTGTCGATAAAGTGAAATTCATTTCCTGAAAAAAACATGATAAATACGGAGAGAATAATATAGTCTTACATGAGAGGATACTATGGTCTCACATGAGAGGATACTATGGTCTCATACGAGAGGATACTATGGTCTCATATGAGAGGATACTATCCTCTCTATATAGACCCCTTAGGGATGTACTCGAAGATACCCCTTGAAACACAAAAAAGGCTCCTCCGGGAAGTGGCAAGCCACCTGCCCGAAGGAGCCTTGAAAGAATAAGAGGAATAAGGCAGCCGGAGGCTACTATTCGTTGCGGAAGACGATTGACCCGTCTATGCAATCGATGAGGACGGGACGTGTACTGTCCACCGTATCGGCCAAGAGTGCCTTGCTCAGTTCGTTGAGGACGAATCGCTGCAGGACTCGCTTCACAGGACGCGCTCCGAACTGCGGATCATATCCCTCGCGAGCGGCAAAGGTTACGACAGCCTCCGTATAGTGGAGCACCACGTCGTTATCGGCCAGTTGGCGCACGATACCATCGAGCTGCAAGCGGACGATCTCGTAGATCTCCTTCTCGGTCAGTGGCGTGAAGACTATGGTCTCGTCGATACGGTTCAGAAACTCGGGGCGGATCGTATGCTTGAGTAGCTGCATCACCTCATCGGCCGTCCGGGCCGTGAGGGACCGGCGATTCTCCGCCGTGAGGTTCTGCATCCGCTCGCGAATGATGTCCGAACCGAGGTTCGACGTCATGATGATGAGCGTATTCTTGAAGTTTACCACATGCCCCTTGTTGTCGGTCAGGCGGCCATCGTCGAGGACTTGCAGCAATACGTTGAACACATCCGGGTGAGCTTTTTCTATTTCATCGAAAAGCACTACGGAATAAGGCTTGCGGCGAATGGCTTCCGTCAGTTGGCCACCCTCGTCATAGCCCACATACCCCGGAGGCGCACCGATCAGACGCGTGGCACTGAACTTCTCCTGATACTCGCTCATGTCTATTCGCGTAAGCATGCTCTCATCATCGAAGAGCAATTCGGCCAAGGCACGTGCCAACTCCGTCTTGCCCACCCCCGTAGTACCGAGGAAGATGAACGAACCGATCGGACGCTTGGGATCCTGAAGGCCTGCCCGGCTGCGACGGACGGCATCGGCCACGGCACGGATGGCTTCGTCCTGACCGATCACGCGCTTATGCAGCTCGTCCTCCAGATGAAGCAGCTTGTCGCGCTCGCTCTGGAGCATGCGGCTGACGGGGATACCCGTCCAGCGCGACACGATGTCGGCTATGTCGTCGGCCTCCACTTCCTCCTTGATCATGGAGCCGCCACGCTGCAATTCGTGCAGCTGTTGCTGTATCGTGTCGATCTCCGTCTCTTTCTGCTTGATGAGTCCGTAGCGTATCTCGGCCACTCGTCCGTAGTCGCCCTCTCGTTCGGCACGATCGGCCTGAAACTTCAGCTCCTCTATATCTATCTTGAGCTGCTGAATCTGATTGATCCGATCTTTTTCATTCTGCCATTGGGCTTTCTCCGAGGCCTCTTTCTCCTTGAGTTCGGCTATTTCCCTGTCGAGGAACTGTACCTTCTCCTCGTCATTCTCTCGCTTGATGGCTTCGCGTTCGATCTCAAGTTGCTTGATCCTGCGCGAGATCTCGTCCAGCTCCTCCGGCAGCGAATCCACTTCCATACGCAGACGAGCCGCAGCCTCATCCATCAGGTCGATGGCCTTGTCGGGCAGGAACCGCTCCGTAATGTAGCGGTGCGACAACTTCACGGCCGCAATGATGGCATCATCCTTGATCCGCACTTTGTGGTGATTCTCGTATTTCTCCTTCAAACCCCGGAGGATGGAGATGGAGCTTAGCTCGTCCGGCTCGTCCACCATCACCATCTGGAAGCGTCGTTCCAGAGCCTTGTCCTTCTCGAAGTATTTGCGGTATTCGTCCAGCGTGGTGGCACCGATGGCACGGAGTTCGCCCCGAGCCAGGGCCGGCTTCAGTATATTGGCAGCGTCCATCGCACCTTCGCTCTTGCCGGCTCCGACAAGGGTGTGGATCTCATCTATGAAAAGGATGATTTCCCCCTCGGCACCAGTCACTTCGTTTACCACGGCTTTCAGCCTTTCCTCGAATTCACCTTTGTATTTGGCTCCGGCGATCAAGGCACCCATGTCGAGAGAGAATATCTGCTTGTTGCGCAGATTCTCCGGCACGTCGCCACGCACGATCCTGTAAGCCAAGCCCTCGGCTATGGCCGTCTTGCCCACCCCCGGCTCACCGATAAGGATAGGATTGTTCTTGGTGCGTCGAGAGAGAATTTGCAGCACTCGCCTGATCTCGTCATCGCGACCGATCACGGGATCCAACTTGCCATCGCGAGCACGCTGACAGAGATTGACGGCATATTTCTCCAGTGCATTGTACTGTTCCTCCGCACTCTGACTGGTCACGTTGCGCCCCTTCCGAAGCTCTTCGATGGCCGACTGCAGAAGCTGTTCGGTGGCTCCGGCATCCTTGAGCAGAGTGGACGCCTCGCATCGCGTAGTCAGAATAGCTAGCACGATGTGCTCCAAAGAGACGTATTTGTCCTTCATCCGGTGCGCTGCGTCCTCTGCTACCTGTAGCACCTGGTTGGTCTCATGCGACAGATAGGGTTCGCCACCCGATACATGGGGCAGTTTCTCTATCAGTTTGTCCACAGCCGTGGCAATACTGCCCTTGTTCAGCCCCATCTTGGCAAAAAGGAAATCGGTCAGGCTTTCGCCCTGATCCATAACGGCCTTGAGCAGGTGCTGCGGTTCGATGGCCTGCTGTCCGTGCCGACGGGTCAGCTCCACAGCCTGCTGTAGAGCCTCCTGCGATTTGATTGTGTAGTTGTTAATGTTCATTGCTGTGTTTGTTGTTACCAGACAAAATCCAACATCCATGCCAACGCCTAAAGACTGACATTTTGTCCTTTTTTACGTTTTCCCCCTCCTACCGTTTATATCCAAAGCAAGGATTATTCATTATAACACATGGTATAAGAAAGAAAGTAAAGGTTCCATACAGCTTATATGACCTAATCGAATACCTTTGTCCGTGGAAAATCAAAAAATACCCTACTATGAAACTCAGAACATTAGTATTCGTGATCGTGGCTGCACTGGCAGTAGCGTTTAGCGCAGAAGCACAGAAGAAGACGGCGAAAAAACCGCTTATCGTCTATTACTCTCACAGTGGAAATACCCAAGCAGTGGCCGAACACATCCAAAAGGCTACCGGAGGCACACTCTTCCGCATAGAACCGGAGCAAGCCTACCCCGAAGACTACAAAGCCCTCGTCCAACAAGCCAAAGAGGAGCTGAAGAAAGGCTTTCGTCCCAAACTCAAAAAGTCCGTCAAGAACATAGCCGACTACGACGTTGTCTACATAGGTTCGCCCAACTGGATCCACACCTTGGCTCCTGCCGTAATGAGCTTTCTGGAGCAGCACAACCTCAAAGGCAAGACCATCATCCCCTTTGTCACACACGGCGGTGGTGGCATGGGCAAGTGTTTGGACGAAATGAAGCGACTGGCACCTCAAGCGACAGTCCTTGACGGCATCGTTATCGACGGCAAGAAAGCCAAAGAATCGGCCGAAGAAGTCCGCAACAGCCTGAAAGCGATGGGACAAATCAAATAACGACAACTGTCCCTACTTCAGACCACTGAGGAATGATAGAGGCAAGCTTTCCCCTACAAATCAAACACAAGCCCCCCACCCTCCTCGGTTCTTTTCCCCCACAAAAAGAGGCGCCATCGACGCCTCTCTTTTATACCCAATAACCACCAAATACGCACCAAAAAACTTTTCAACAACGAAGACAAGTTTGGAATCATTCTAAATAAACGACTGAAAAGAACTCCATTTTGACACTCAACAGATAAGCAAGCAAATATTTTCAGTCCGAAATCCGCTTTTCAGCAACCCATTCAACGATCTATATATAAAACATTTTCAATTTATATATAGATTGTTTTCGATTTATATACAAATCGTTTTCAATAAATATATAAATCAAAACTCGTTTATATATAAATCGCTCTCACAAAAAGGCCATCTGTGATATAAATAAGGCGTCCGCCATGTCGCTGTCGAACATGGCGGACGCCTTAACATATTTAGAGGGTTATCCCTCTACTACTCTCTTTTACACATCATCCACACGCCAATCCATTCTCCATGTACCATAACCTCACAATAAAAAACAGCCCACCGAACGAGCCAAACAGATCAGCATCACAAACAAGACGATCACACATACACTTCATCTATTTATCATTGATTCATAAACACTTACACCTCATCAAGAAGTCTTTCTTCTCCGCCACAAATGTAGCAAAAAAACCTAACCGCAAAGAATCGAAAACCACAAGAGCATAAAAACACACTCCGATCAACACAAAAAAAAATCTTCGTAAAACAAACTACCTGTTGTATCTTTGTGGATAAATTCACAAATTCAGTCCAATGGAAAATCAATTTTTAAAGTATCGGGAAAAGGTCAATACGTGTTTAGACGCATACGATTCTGTACATAACCAATTAGAAAAGTCTTTCAAAGGTAAATCAGCATCTATTAAAGCCTTAGCTCATCCATTCAAAAAGGGGCACTTTACGTTAGCCATTATAGGAAAAATGAGTGCAGGTAAGTCCTCCTTTATCAACGCTCTCCTAAAACGTCCGAATCTATTGGCAACAGGATATGGACAAACCACTTGTATGCTTACAGAGATAGTCCATAACGAAACAGAGGGATACAAAGTCTTTTTTGCGGATGGACACGAAAAATCTGTTAGCAGGACCGAATTACAAGAATACATGAAAGTACCTGACAAATATAGTGATCTACCGGTAAAACAGATTAATAAATATATTATTGAAGGAGAAACCACTGACCAGATTTGGGTACGAAAGCAAGAATTACAAGAGATAGCAGCGAGAGGAGATAAAGACTTCAGCAAAAAGCTACTGGAGGAATACGTTATCACTCATCCCAAAGCTGTTATTCCAGATAGGATCTGTATTTCTGTACCCCTTTCTGAAGATCTTCATGGCTGGAAGATCATCGATACTCCGGGTATTGACGCCGTAGGAGGTCTGGAAGACGAAACATTCGAGTTGCTCAACGGAAAAGATAAAAACGGGAATAATAAAGTTGATGCCATTATCTTTATCAACAGTACAGAAAATCGAATTGAAGATAAAACGTTTTGCAACTTCGTAAAAGAGACCATAGATGGCTTTACAGACGACATCAAACGGCGCACCTTCATGATTCGCACGCATGGAGCTGATCGCCGATATCTTCGCTCGAAAGAATCGGAAGAAGAAGCATGCAAAAAACTTTTTGTGAATGGTCTGAATTTGCCGGAAAGCTCCATATTTGTCGTTGATAGTCTCTGTTACATCTTATTAAAATATACGGAGGATGTATCCTTAGATCTTACAAATATTATTTCGAATATGCCCGAAGATTGGCAGGAATATTGGGATAAAAATGAATGTAAAAACGCCTGGTACGAAGTAGGCGATTTATAGAATACGCAGAAAAACAACTTAATAACAAGAAACAGAGCAAAAACCAAGAGACATTAAAAGAAACTATTAGCTCATGGGCGAACTTTGAGAAACTAATAGAGAAGCTAAACGATTTTGTCAAAACTGAAAAAGAACGTGCATATCAGGAGCTATTGAAAAAAATAAAAGATGACTTCAATGCATGGAAGCAACTTCTTAAAAAAAAACTCTCACCGCTCGAAGAAAATCTCGACGAAGTAGAATTAAAACGTTGGTTAGAACAAGAAAAAGCGAACCTTGACAAGGCGAAGCAAGAGATGAATACCAAGTTCCCTGACTTTCAAAGAAAATTTGGACGCAACGGAATCAACCAATACTTTTCCAAAGTGCAGGAGCAAGTTGGATCGCTATCCGGGGGATTAAACGACATGAGAAATCTTATGCGCCGTTATTTGAGCGAAGCCGACGATTGTAAAAAGCAAATACTTGATGACGTATCCAAATCTTTGGACGAAACGCTCAAAGATGCATTAAAAAAATTCGATGTAGAAGTGTTCACTATCGACTTTGACAACATAGCTCGTATGGCAAAGGAAGATGCTACGCATACAGAAATTGTTGGTTATAAAAAGAAGATAATCAAAGAAGAAGGACCTATAGGTTGGCTAAAACGACTCCTCTCTTTTAAGAAGCCCAATAGCGGGAATTTGAGAAGGGGATACAAAGAAGTAGACGACACCTCCCGTCCAATCTGTAGGACAAAGATTGATGAGACAGAAGCAGCAAAGAAATTCCGAACTGCAGCTATCAAAATATTTACAGAATCACTCGACCAATTTAAAAAAGCTATCGGCACGGAAATAGACAACATAGGGAAAGAAGTAAAGATAGAATTAGATAGACAAATAGAAAAAGCAAAAACAAGCTATGAACAAGCTTGCACAGTCTATAAAGAGAAAGAAGAAGAAACGAGACAAAGGATCGAAGATCTGAAAGAAAAAATACAAACAATAGATCATGCGATCACAATAATCAACGGATAGCACATAGCATAGATAACATGTATACATACCGCCAACATATAGAACAGGAGATACAGATGCTTGCTAAAAAAGTATTTTCCGAGGGAGTGACAGAAGAAGCCGCAGAACGCTTTATAGTCCAAGTAAAAAACTTTGCCGAAGATCAGCTGGAAAACTGGTTTTTTGAACGCTCAGAAAATCCTGCCATTGTTGTTGCAATGCGAGAAGACGAATACAGAGACTTCTCCATAGGATATATAGCACAAATGCGAGAATGGCAGCGTCAGCATCCGGCAAAAGTGGAGCATCAAGCACTTAGTATCGATACAGTTTGTAGTCTTGAACTATTCGATAAAGAAATGCAAGGCATTGCCAGGAAACATCTTATCGAAGCCGGAATCGGGACAATAACCTCTGTCGGAATTGGAATGATTGTCTCCGGCATGGCCGGTTTTATTATTGGACTAATTGCCGAGATGATTGTATTGGCCGTTGTTCACCGTCGATATCAAGCATCCAAAGAAGCAAAGGAAGCTTTCAGAGAGCAACAACTTAAGATGAAAATAGAAAAGCGTTGCCATGAATTAGTAAACAATGTGAGCGCAGACATCAGTGCATGGCTCGATGAGGCAGAAAAAGAGAGCCGAAAAATCGAAGAATCGTTTAGGAGAAATAAGCCATGAATCATAATAGCAAAAACGATACGGATGCCGAATCAGACACAATAAATGCACCATATATGCCTGAGGAATTAATTCCACTAGATAATATGCCGAGCATGAGCATCGCTAAAGCGGTGGATCATGTACAGATGATTTTGAATAAAAGTTATCTGCAAAATCTTTCGTCTTCTCCAATTGTACCATATAACGAAGAATATCCGGAAGAAAAAAAGCGTTCCATACGATGGTACCGGATCGATCGTATAGTATATGAGCAAGGTGTTTTTTTTACAGACAAATTTTCCATGCTTCTCAATGCCTTACATGGAGAAGCTCGAGAGTTGGTACTGCTCTTGCACAAGAATAATGGAGAGCGTATACAACTCTTCTTAGGTGCGAGTGATAAGAATACGGACAAGAATTTTTATGCCGGCGAAACCTTGAAGGCGTCCTTGGAGGGAATATTTCCGGGTATCCAAATAGAAAGAAAAAGTCCGAATGAACTCATTCGCTTTGACCAAAAAGCCGTCTCTGCGATTTCTGCCGCAGGATCTTTGAGGGGTGATCGAAAGGAGGGATTTGTACAGGGTCTGGAACGACTAATCAATGCCTCTGCAAACATTCCTTCTTTCACCGGTATAATGATTGCCGAACATATAAGCGAGATAGAACGGTTGAGTTTGGTCCATGGATATGAACAAATTCATACTATGCTTTCACCTCTGGCTTCTATCCAACTCTCAATGAATCGTGAGACATCCGAGACGCTCTCTGAAGGAGAAAGTAAAGCTATCAGCCGAACGCTTACCCAAGGCGTCAGTCGTACAATCTCTCACAGCTCATCATACAGTGAAACACTAACAAGTACCACCGGGGAGAATACAAGCGAGGGTATAACAAAAACCATTGGCGCGAATATTGGCCTGAGTTTCATCATACAAGCAGGAGGCTCTTATTCTTATAGTAAGCATAAGCATATAGGCAAAAACTCATCCCAATCAAAAAGTAATCAAACCAGCACAGGCCGTAGTGAAGCTGACGGTACCCATGAAGATATTAGCGACTCCACAACAGACGAAACTTCGAAAGGAAGATCCAGGACACAAGGTGAAGGAATGAGTGTCACATACAGACAAGAAAACAAAACGGCTACACAACTACTGGCAAAGATTGACAAGCAAATCGAAGAGCTGGATTCGTATGCCGCCATGGGATTTTGGAATTGTGCCACATATTTTATCACCCCAGAGAATACGACATCCCGTGAGCTGGCCAATATCTACAAAGGATGTATCATCGGAGAAGGAAGCAACCATAAGACGACTGCCATCAATATATGGAATAAAGAACGCAAGCAAGATGTAAAAGATATCACAGCTTACTTAGCAAACTTCGTTCACCCTCGTTTCTTTGTAGGGGAGGAATGGGCTAAACAAAACGTCTCTGCAGGATTGTTTGTTAATAGCCAAGATCTGGCCATCCATATGGCACTGCCACAAAGCAGTGTGCCGGGCGTCCAAGTAAAAATACGTGCTGCATTTGGTCGTGAGGTTATTGCTCAAGACAATAAAAACGATAGGGAGTCTATTCATTTAGGAAAAATCTACCATCTTGGACAGCTGGAAGAAAACACGCATGTACAACTTCATACAAACAGCCTTACGAAACATATTTTCGTTACAGGAAGTACCGGCTCCGGCAAATCGAACACGCTATACATCTTACTGAAAGAACTTATACGACAAGGGAAGAAAGTGTTAATTATAGAACCGGCTAAAGGCGAATATAAGCATGTATTCAAGGATGCTATGCTCTATGGCACTAACCCTGATCTGTCAAAGCTACTACGAATGAATCCCTTTTGCTTCCCGGATGGCATACGAATAGATGAGCATATCGATCGATTGGTGGAAATATTTAATGTATGCTGGCCAATGTATGCAGCTATGCCTGCTGTACTCAAAGACGCTGTCATTCGATCTTACGAAGCCTGCGGCTGGAATATGATCACATCCCAACCCCTCTATAAGGGATTATACCCAACGTTTACGGATGTGCTGCAAGAGTTGCGTACAGTTATCCGAAGCAGTGAGTATTCGGCCGATACCCAAGGTGATTACATTGGTGCCTTAGAAACACGTCTGCGTTCGCTAACCAATGGAATCAACGAAAAAATTTTCTGCAGCAGTGATACTATATCGGACAAAAATCTCTTCGATCAAAATGTGATAGTGGATCTTAGCCGGATTGGCTCGAATGAAACTCGTTCACTTATCATGGGTATGCTGATGTTGAAGCTGTCGGAATATCGTATGACACAAGCTAATGGCAAAATGAACCAACCCTTGCAACACGTGACCGTATTGGAAGAAGCTCATAATTTGCTTAAACGAGTCTCAAAGGAACAGACTCAAGAAGGAAGCAATCTACAAGGAAAATCGGTCGAAATGATTGCCAATGCAATTGCTGAAATGAGAACATATGGTGAAGGGTTTATCCTCGCTGATCAGTCTCCTACAGCACTCGATGATGCAGCCATTAAGAATACTAATACGAAAATCATCATGTCTCTGCCCGATGGAGATGACCGACGCATCGCGGGCAAATCGGTAGGACTGACAGATGAACAAATCGACGAAATCTCCAACATGCCAGTTGGTGTAGGCATTGTATATCAAAACAATTGGAGTGAGGCCGTCATGTGTAAGATCGATGAGTATGAAATGGAAGACAATGTGAGTCGCCCGACCGAACCTCATAACTTTCTTGAAGAACTAAAGCTATCGGCTCCATTGGTAAACCTGTTACTTTTACGTCAAGAAAAATATAATACTAATGAATTGCGTATTGCCATTAAGGCAGCCTCCATACGTACGACATTAAAGAAAGACCTTTTAGAACTCGTCGATAATTATGAGAAAGACGGACTTGCAGGTGTAAAGGCTTGTGCTCCCGATGAGTATCGAGCAGAATTAATCTATACATATTGTAGCAGGCAGTTTGGCTTCACTGAGGCTGCCCAACGTTACCAAAACAATGTAGGACTACTCATTGAACACTACAAGCAAGTTGCAAAACAGGTGTTTGACAATACCGTACCTGATGTTAATTTACTTGTCGGCTTTATGTCGCTTGTAGAAAAAAATTCTAATCCGACAATAGATTCACTGTGGCAGGAGTGGTGCAAATCAAACAAAATAGAAAGGTGAGCCATGATAGAAAATGCCATTGCTAAACAGGTAATAAAGCCACAAACTGAAACGTTTGCTCCACAAAAAACGGAATTTACCAAAGAAAATAGATGCGATGAAGCAGGAGCTAAGACTATAGAAACAACAACAAAAAAAGATGTAGAGAATAATACAGCAAATAACATAGAGGAGCAAGCCGGCCGGAAAGATTTGTCAGAAGCCTATGATGAAGGGAAAGTTGAGCATCAAGAGGTCAGAAATTCTCTACCAGAAAATCAGTTCCCTTCGATTGAAAAATGCCAAGAATGTTATTCTGATCCGGATAAAAAAGAAAAACTGATCCTTGGCGAAAAGAAAGATGGCAGTATGCTTCGCCACAATATGTCTCTAGCTATGGGTGATGATGCTAGAAACATAGATCCGAAAGATAGCCGTGCACATCATATTGTAGGAGATAATCTGCAGTCAGAACCAGCAAAAAGGGTTTTGGAAAGACATGATATAGATATCAATGCTCCAGAAAATGGAGTATTCTTACCCAATGACGAAAATAGTTCTTTGAAGGGAACTCAACATCGTGGAGACCATACAAAGGATTATTTTGAAAAAGTGAATGACCTACTTGCTCAAACAAAAACAAAGCAAGAGGTTCTGGAGATCCTACAATTTGTCAAGGAAAACTTATATGAAGGGAAGATACCATTACACAAAGAACATTTAATCAATAAATAGAGAAAGATGAAAATATATCGTATGACCCATCGCTCAGATGCTTGGAAGTCGATTCAGGTAGCTAATACTTTGATTGAAGAAGTATTGAATAATCAAAAATCCTTGGAGGCAGCAGATGGAG
>PVMJ01000044.1_pt1 | contig 32047 bp, 26 predicted proteins | sample 1853361 | NCBI WGS metagenome assembly PVMJ01 (sample SAMN08533506, study PRJNA380276) | Synthetic metagenome, whole genome shotgun sequencing project. | isolation source: mock microbial community containing genomic DNA from 20 ATCC strains | collected 2017 | reverse complement strand
TCGGTGCCGGCTTAGAGCGTAACGATACACTTTCGGGCGTAGACCATGCTATCCGGCCGCTGAATCCATACGACAATCAGGTAGGAATAGCCACTGGGCAAGCCCATGGACTCACCCAGATCCTTCCCTTCGGAGAATTTGCGGCACCATCGTTTGGTAGCTGTCCCGTCCATGTGTTTGACCGTTTTTGCAGACATCAGATAGATAGCACTGCCGCATAGCGAGCCTTTCGGCAGGAGGAGAATTTCTTCGGCTATACTTGCCGGTGGCAGGTAGCTTTTTCCGTTGCCTTCTGTTTCGTTATTGGGTAGCCCTAACTGGGTGGTATCTGCATTGGAGGATTGGGAGTTGAGGTAGCCCGGAGTAGCATATCCTGCCGATGGGAGTCCGCCTGCCCAGTTGGCCGGATCGGATGCCGGAGTCTCGAAGGAGATACGCTCAAGTGATACCCCTCGTCTCGTTACATTTCCTTCTCCGAGCATTTTAGGTGAATAGACCACTTCTTCAAGAGGTTGATCAAGGCCTTCTTCGAACAGTCCGATCGTAAATCCCTTATTGGCCAGCTGAGGCAGGTTGCTCATCGTGACAACATTTTGCGCTTGGGGGTAGAAGTCAGTGACTCCCTCACTCTTCTTGGCAAAGACGATGTATTGTCCCGGATAGAGTGTGTCGGCTACAGTCGGCAGTGCAGTTGTGGTGGTGTAGCTTCCATTGTGGAGTATGCCTATGGCGAATTTAGAGGGAACGACAGGTTTGTCCGTAGGGTTGTATAGTTCGATGTATTCGCTTCCTCCTTCCAGTGGGTTGGCCATCAGTTCGTTGAGTGTAGGTTTTCCGAGAGGGATTGGTTCTTCCTCTTCTTCTGGTGGAGACACGGTGCCTTCCGTGACACTGAGGTTGTCGAAAGAGAAAGCCTTGGATCGGCTTTTGGTGTAGAAGCAGTCGATGCCGAGGCCACCCGATTGGAAAGGGGATTCGACATCGAAAGAGGAGCTTCCGATGAGGACAGTCTCGTTGCCGGTATCATTGGCCCCATTGACCCAAAGCTGCCAACCGCTGCCAACTGCGTATGTGACCGTAAAGCTCGTGAATGGCTTTGTTCCCAGCGGGTATGCGCTACCATCGATGAGAATATCGGATCGGACGATGCTGCTCTCGCCTGAAGGGAGAACGCGGAGTCGGACATCCAGCAGATCCACCCCTTTCGAGCCGCTACCCCAGCGAAGAGCTACATAGTCGAACTCGGAGTCGCTGATCTCTCCATAACAGTACAGGTAGCAATAGAGATAGTTGTTGATGGTCGGGCGGAAGTCCAGCTTGACATCGCCTTTCCATGTTGTAGTCTTGAAGTACGGGACGGTGATAGCTATGCGCGATTCGTTCAAGTCGTCGGGATATTCCACGTAGAGCTTGAGTTGTTTTTTGATGATGGCAAAGTCTGCGATCTGTCCTCGCCAAGGTGGAGAGGTCAGTGCTGTTATGTGGTCGAAATTTTCAGCCCACTGAGCCGAAAGAGGCGGACACACGATGCTCAGCAAGAAAAGCCAAACAGTAAGACGACGTATCATGAATTTTATTGTTTGTTTCGAAGCGTGGTTTTTCCGTATTTTTGTGCATTCTTTTAGAACAATACTTTTTAGGGTATTATTCTCACCAAGGACAACAAAGGTAATGAGAAAAGAAGTGGTTCAGACGTTGTGCCTGAGCCTGTCTCTCCGAGTTTTTGGGAAGTATATCAAATAGAAAATACAGAGTAGAAGAAAATGAAAATAGCTATTGTCGGCGTTAGCGGAGCTGTTGGACAGGAGTTTTTGCGAGTATTGTCCCAGCGCGATTTTCCCATAGATGGACTTTATCTTTTCGGCTCTTCCCGAAGTGCCGGAAGCGTTTATTCCTTCAAGGGTAAGGAATACGTGGTTCGCGAACTGAAGGACAACGATGATTTCAAGGGGATAGACATCGCTTTCTGTTCGGCCGGAGGCGATACGTCCATAGCTTTTGCCGATACGATAACTCGCCATGGCACTCTGATGATCGATAATTCCAGTGCTTTCCGTATGCAGGAAGACGTTCCCCTCGTGGTGCCGGAGGTAAATGGGGATGATGCCTTGGTACACCCTCGCAATATCATCTCCAATCCGAACTGTACAACGATTCAGATGGTGGTGGCACTCAAGCCGATAGAAGACCTTTCTCACATACGTCGTGTACACGTGGCCACGTATCAGGCTGCCAGTGGTGCAGGTGCGCTGGGTATGGCGGAGTTGGCACAGCAGGCGGAAGAGTTGGCTCGGGGAGAGAAGCCTACCGTGGACAAATTCGCTTACCAGTTGATGTATAACCTGATTCCACAGATCGACGTCTTTACGGACAATGACTACACCAAGGAGGAAATGAAGATGTATCGCGAGACCAAGCGTATCATGCATAGCGATGTGATGGTGAGTGCAACCTGTGTGCGTGTGCCAGTGATGCGTGCCCACTCCGAGGCTATTTGGGTGGAAACGGAACGCCCGATCGCTCCCGAAGAAGCTCGTGCAGCCTTTGCCAAAGCTCCCGGAGTGATGCTGTGCGATGAGCCGTCAGAGAAGCAGTATCCCATGCCCCTCTTCGGTACGGAGCAAGATCCTGTAATAGTGGGGCGCATTCGGCAGGATTTGGCTAATCCCAACGGTTTGGTATTTTGGTGCGTATCGGATCAGATCCGGAAAGGGGCTGCACTCAACGCTGTTCAGATAGCCGAATATCTCATCGCCAAAGGACATTTCGCTCGCTGACAGCAGTATCGCTTTGCGACATAGTCTGAAAAGGATAAACTCCGAAAGCCAACTTTAACCCTCCTGCTTTCGGGGTTTGCTTTTGTCGTATTATAATGTTCTGTTCCAATAAGAATCGATCTAAAAAAGATATTGCTGTCCGGTAAAAAATGAAGATTCTATCTTGAATTTCCTAACTGCCCAAGTTTTACCGATAGCAATATGAAAAAGAGACCATTGCACAATAACTCTTCTATCCTTTCATATTGATCAAGACAGACACAAGCATTGATTCGACGAAGTAAGGAGTGCTTCATGCAGTCTTCGCGAACCTCAAGTATGGAAACTTGGGGAATATGTCGGCTTTTACAGTCACTTTAATCATCCGGAACGTGATTGGGAAACTCAATTTGCAAGGGGAAGAAACCCCGCCGGAGCCTAATCTTTTTGGATGGGGGCTTACTAAAGCGAAAAACGCTCTAAAGCGACCTATTTACTGGAATTACTTGTCGTTTTTATCCCTACTCTGAGGTTTATCGGACAGCAATGAATCTAGACATATACCTTCGGTGTTGATAAGTTTTTGTTCGTATCTCCAAGATTATTTCTCTCGTTTATGCGTTATTGGCTAACTTTGGAGCGTGGTATAATACAATTACTGCAAGTGAAGATTTAGAAGAGACCAACCAGCATGCATTGTCCTGATAAAGAGAGTGTTTATCACATACCGGTGATGCTCGGCGAGTGTTTGGAAGGATTGCGTATTGATCCTGACGGGTGCTATGTCGATGTCACGTTCGGCGGCGGCGGACATTCCCGGGCTATCGTGGAAAAATTAAGCTCCAAAGGACGGCTGTACGGGTTCGACCAAGATGCCGATGCTTGTCGAAACGTTCTCCAAGATGAGCGCTTCACCTTTGTACCTTCCAACTTCCGCTACCTCGCCAACTTCATGGATTATTACGGAGAGGATGGAGTCGACGGCATATTGGCAGACCTTGGTGTATCGTCACATCATTTCGACGAAGAGGAGCGCGGATTCAGTTTCCGTTCGGAAAGTCCTCTTTTGGACATGAGAATGAATGCTCGTGCCGGCCGCAATGCAGCTGCCATCTTGAACGAATACGATGCCTCGTCCCTGTCCGCCCTCTTCTATCACTATGGGGAACTGAAACAGGCACGTCGTCTTGCTGCATCCATTGTCCACTACAGGGAGTCTCTTTCCGGCGGACTGCAAACCGTGGGGCAACTTCTCGAGGCCGTGCGCGGTCTCATCTCTCCGCGAGAAGAAAAGAAACAGTTGGCCTGCATCTTCCAAGCCTTGCGCATCGAGGTAAACGATGAGTTGGGAGCTTTGCAGCAAATGCTCGAAGCAGCCCTCGGCTGTCTGAGAAGTGGTGGGCGACTTGTGGTAATGACGTACCATTCGCTTGAGGACAGGATGGTCAAAAACTTCCTTCGCTACGGAACCGTAAAGGCACCCGATGAAGATTCTTTGCGTCTGTACGGAGCACCACAGAGTCCTTGGCAACAGATCACTCGCAAGCCGCTGACAGCTTCGACAAAAGAGCTGTCCGACAACCCCCGTTCAAGAAGTGCCAAACTACGAATAGCAGAAAAAATATAATGGCAGACACTGCGAAAAACAATATCAGCGAAGAGGAGGACATCCTTTGCGAGAAAGAAGGGGGCTCTCCTGAGTGGGAGACCTCGACAGAAGAGGAAGCATTCCTTCACAACTCTTACTCCGCGGCTTCAAAGAGAAAGAATAGTTTTTGGAACGTGATGGGAGGATCTTTCCTCGATCACCCATGGATAGCCAGCAACTGGAAGTTGGGACTGGTCATCGTCGTGATGTCCGTCATTAACATTTGGAACGGCTACCAAGCCATCGAGCAGGTGCGCGAAATAGGCCGTCTGGAGGAACAAGTGAAAGATTATCGCTATCGTGCCCTGTTCAAAGCCTCTGAAGTTACTGCTATGAGTCAGAAACTGAATGTAGAGAAAGCCATCCAATCGCAAAACCTCGAGCTGACACTCTCGCAGACTCCGCCATACATTCTCTATCGTCCTGTCGATACTGATCGGCGCAAGAAATAAAACACCGATATGAAACAGGAAGAGACAAACAATCCGGTGACCATCAAGGCCGTACGCCGCTACCGCATCGTGGGAGCGTTGATGATTGTATTCTTGCTCGTGGTATTCGGTAAGATTCTGAAGACAATTTTTGTTGAAGGGGACAAGTGGCGTACCATCGGAGAAACTCTTCATCGCCCCGAACCGGTGGATCTGGCACCTATTCGCGGCAATATATACGCTGCAGACGGGAGAGCCGTGGCCATAACGGCTCCTTACTTTCGTCTGTACTTCGATTTCCAAGCGGATCCGCTCAAAGCAATCAAAAAGGATAGTCTGAATAAGCTGCTTGATACGCTGGCTCTCAATATCAGTCGCAGGCTCTCTACCCAATACGAAAAGATAAAACCGGCCGACCTGAAAAAGAAATGGCGAGAAGGCATGGCAAAGAAGAGTCGCTATTGGCCGGTGATCAATCGAGATATATCCTATCTGCAAATGAAAGAACTGTACGACATGGCACCTCTGGTGCGTGTGCCTCGCAAAGGGCCGGGCCCGATACCGAGGAGTATACGTCCGGAAGAGAAAGCCAAGCGAATGATGCCGTTCGGCTCATTGGGCAGTCGTACCATCGGCAGCGTTTACGGATCGATGGAAGGGGGTTTGTCACAAGGGAAAAACGGTATAGAACTCTTCTATGACAAGCAGCTCAGGGGAGAAATAGGCAAAGCCAGCCGTGTGTATGTCGGAGGACGAAGAATACTGAATACGATACAGGCTCCCAAGCGTGGCTGCGATGTCTATACCACTCTCGACATGGATATGCAGAGCATAGTCGAAGTGGAGTTGCGCAGCAAGCTCGAAGAGGTGCAGGGAGAAAGTGGAACCGCCATCCTCATGGAGGTAGCTACAGGGCAGGTAAAGGCTATCACCAATCTACAGCGCACGCCCTCCGGCGGATATATCGAATCCAAGAACTACGCAGTAGCCGATATGTCAGAACCCGGTTCTACGTTCAAGACCGTGTCGATGATGGTAGCACTCGATGCCGGCATTGTGCATCCGGAGGACATCATCGAAACGGGCAATGGTCTCTTCTCCGTAGGCAAGCGTACTGTAAGAGACCATAATGCACACAAAGGAGGGTATGGCCCCCTTACGGCAGCTCAGACGATTTGGTACTCAAGCAACGTAGGCGTAGCCAAAATCATTCTCAAAGGCTTTGCCCACGATCCCGACAAATACGTGGAGGCGGTCAGGCGAACCGGTATCACGGACAAGTTCCGTCTGGAAATACCCGGAGAAGCTCCGGCCGTAGTGCGCAAGCGTGCCGACAATCCTGACCGCTGGTATGGCACGACCCTTGCATGGATGTCATTCGGATACGAAACCCAAATCCCGCCGATCCATACATTGGCTTTCTACAATGCCATTGCCAACGGTGGTAGAATGATGCGTCCCTACTTCGTAACGAAAGTGATGGATAGAGGGGAGGTCGTACAGGAGCACCGGCCGGTAGTATTACGCGATTCCATCTGCAAGCACTCTACGCTTATCGCCATACAGGATATGCTCTCGAACGTAGTGGCCAAAGGGACCGGCTCGCCGGTCAAAAGCTCTACGGTAAACATCAGCGGCAAGACCGGTACAGCGCAGATCTCTCAGGGCAAAAGCGGTTATCGTGCGGGTGGCACCATGCACTTGGTATCTTTCTGTGGTTATTTCCCATCCGAAAATCCCAAGTACACGTGTATGGTGGTTGTACGGGGGCCCCGTGGCGTATATCCCTCAGGCGGCGGAATCTCCGGAGTAGTGGTAAAACAGATAGCCGAAAAGCTGCTGGCCATTCAAGAGCCGGAGCCGTTCGACACGGTAAGCCCATTGCCGGATATCAAATATCTGCCGACTGTACGTGCCGGCCAACGCGAACCAATCGTATCGGCATTGAAATCATTGAATCTGCCCGTCAGAATAGCGTCCGAATGTGGCAAAAATCAGTGGGTACGTCCTACGGTGGAGAGCGGGCGTATAAGCCTGAAGCCATTGCCCTCTGTCAAACGTGGCGTAATGCCTGATGTCCATGGACTCTCGGCACAGGATGCTTTGTACATGCTACAGCTCTCAGGGTTGAAAGTAAGGACGAACGGATGGGGACATGTAGTGGCTCAGTCCGTTCCGTACGGCTCTAAAGTGAAAGTGGGGCAGACTGTCGTCATAGACTTATCTATGTAAAGAACAAGGAATGAAACTCGAACAATATCTCTCGGAACTGCGGCCGATAGCTGTCATTGGCAATATCGAACAGGAAGTATCAGATATTGCATCCGATTCTCGCAAGGCTACGGACGGTGCACTCTTCGTAGCCGTTCGTGGAACACTGACAGATGGGCACAGATACATACCGCAAGCATACACACAAGGCTGTCGCGCCTTTGTCGTGGAGGACCTTCCCGATGAAAAGCCGGAAGGATGCTGTTTTGTCCAAGTATCGGATACAGCCGAAGCATTAGCTTCTTTGGCCTCTGCATACTACGGACATCCATCTCGCCATCTGACTCTGGTCGGTGTAACCGGTACGAACGGCAAGACCACCGTTGCCACTCTACTATATCGACTATTCCGAAAAATGGGATATAAAGCCGGTCTGGTGAGTACGGTTTGCAACTATGTAGATGACCGGTCCGAACCGACCACTCACACCACACCGGATCCATTGGCATTGAATGCTCTTTTCCGTCGAATGGCAGATGCAGGTTGCGAATATGCTTTTATGGAAGTTAGCTCTCATGCAGCGGCACAAAAGAGAATCGGTGCTCTTGACTTCGACGGCGGAATCTTTACGAATCTTACTCGTGACCATCTTGACTATCACGGCTCCGTACCGGAGTATTTGCGAGCCAAAAAGAGTTTTTTCGATGGCCTCGGTGCTCAAGCTTTCGCATTGGTCAATGCCGATGATAAGAACGGCCTCGTAATGGTACAAAACACCCGAGCACGTGTATGTACCTATGCACTGAAGAGCATGGCAAACTATCGAGCCAAGATAGTAGAAAGACATATCGATGGAATGGATATGTATATGGATGACAGAGAAGTCTTTGTCCGTCTGGTAGGAGATTTCAATGCCTACAACCTGCTGTGTGTGTACGGGGCATCCTGCGAATTAGGACAGGATAGGGAGGAAGTACTGCGTATCCTATCGGAATTGACCTCCGTGGATGGTCGTTTCCAAACGTTTACATCCAAGGACGGTTATGTAGCCATCGTAGACTATGCGCACACGCCGGATGCACTGGTCAATGTATTGGATACCATACGACCACTGGCAAAATCGCACAAGGTGATCACAGTGGTAGGAGCAGGAGGTAATCGGGACAAAGGCAAGCGTCCGATCATGGCAAAGGAGGCAGCCCGCAGAAGCGAACGTTTGATCCTGACATCGGACAATCCGCGTGATGAAGAGCCTCAAGAAATAATCCAAGAAATGGCTATCGGACTTTCGACAGAAGACAGGAAGAAAACACTGCTCATTACTGATCGGGCGGAAGCCATCCGCACGGCCTGCATGCTGGCAGAGAAGGGAGACTTTGTTTTGATAGCCGGCAAAGGTCATGAAACTTATCAGGAAATCAGAGGTGTCAAGCACCATTTCGATGATCGCGAAGTGGTCTGCGATGCCATGTCGAAAGATCGTATCGTTCAATAAACTCTATAGATCCCATGTTGTACTATCTGTTTGATTATCTCGAAAAGCTACAGCTCCCCGGAGCGCGACTGTTCCATTACGTGTCATTCCGGTCGGCTGTGGCCATTATCTTGGCTTTGCTGCTTGCTACCGTCATCGGCAACCGAATCATCGAAAGGCTACGAAAGGCTCAAATAGGCGAGACTATTCGCGATTTGGGGCTGGAAGGACAACTCAGCAAAAAAGGAACACCCACGATGGGAGGTCTGATCATTATCATCTCCATTCTGATCCCCACTCTATTGTTGGCCCGTCTTGATAATGTATATATCCTGCTCATGATCGTCACCACTCTCTTGCTCGGCTCATTAGGCTTTTTGGATGACTACATCAAGGTTTTCCGTAAGAAGAAAGAGGGCTTGCACGGACGTTACAAAATAATCGGACAGGTCGGACTTGGCTTCATCATCGGTATAGTACTGTATATGAATCCTGCGGTCGTGATCAAAGAAAATAGCGAAGTGCTTCGGGATGGACAGGTCGAACGTGTACACTTCAACAAACAGGAGGTAAAATCGACTAAGACAACGATCCCCTTCGTCAAGAACAATAATTTCGACTACGCCGATATACTTCCCTTCGAAGGCAAAACAAAAGTGCTGTTCGGCTGGATTCTCTTCGTCTGCGTAGCTGTTGTGGTAGTCACCTTTATATCCAACTGTGCCAATCTGACTGATGGGTTGGATGGTTTAGCGACGGGGTCTTCTGCTATTATCGGAGTTGTACTGGCTATTTTTGCCTATGTCTCCTCCCATATCGAGATGGCCTCATATCTGAATATCATGTTTATCCCCGGAGCAGAGGAGCTGACCATTTTTGCTTTTGCTTTCGTTGGTGCCACGATCGGTTTTCTGTGGTACAATGCTTATCCGGCACAGGTCTTTATGGGAGATACAGGAAGTCTCACTTTGGGAGGAATCATCGCTGTTTTCGCTCTGATCATTCGCAAAGAAATGCTACTGCCCATCCTCTGCTTCGTATTTATCATAGAGGGTCTTTCCGTGATGATTCAGGTCTTCTATTTCAAGTTGACGAAGCGGAGGACAGGTGAAGGTCGGCGCATTTTCAAAATGACTCCCCTCCACCACCATTTCCAAAAGCCCGGTAATGCCGGCATAGATGCATGGCTACAGAAGCCTATGCAGGCTATTCCCGAATCGAAAATCACCGTTCGCTTTTGGCTCGTAGGGATTATCATGGCTGCAATTACAATAGCAACACTCAAGATGCGATAACGAATAAATAACGATCTGGGAAGATGGACCGATTGAAATATGATATAGTCGTTCTCGGAGCAGGAGAAAGCGGAGTAGGAGCAGCTCTTTTGGCTCAAGCCAAAGGTCTGCATGTATTTGTATCCGACTACGGAAAGATAGCCCCGAAATACAAGGAAGAACTTAACCGATATGCCATACCGTACGAAGAAGGTAGGCACACAGAGGCGATAATCCTCGAAGCAAAAGAAATTATCAAAAGCCCGGGTATTCCCGACACTGCTCCTGTTATTCGACAAGCTGTTGCCAAAGAGATAGGTATCGTTTCGGAAATAGAGTTCGCCGGACGTTACACCGATGCATTTATGGTGTGCATCACGGGTAGTAATGGCAAGACAACAACAACCATGTGGTTGTATCACACGCTCTGTAAGGCAGGTTTGGATGTAGGTTTGGCAGGCAATGTCGGTTTTAGTCTGGCCAGACAGGTCGCTTACGATCCTCATCCTTATTATGTAATAGAGTTGAGCAGTTTTCAACTGGACAACATGTACGACTTCAGGGCTAATGTGGCCATTCTGCTCAATATTACACCGGATCATTTAGATCGATACGATCACCGATTCGAGCTTTATGCAGAAGCGAAAATGAGAATCACTCGGAATCAGCAACCCGAGGATTGCTTCATCTACTGGGAGGATGATCCTTTTATCAGCCGATGGGTAGCCGAACATCCTCCTGTAGCCCGTCTTCTACCGTTCGCCATGGAAGCTCGAACGGATAATACAACTGCTTGGATCAATGAAAAGAACGAATTGGTTGTCATGAATCTTAATTCACCTTTTGTTATGGATGAGGAACTTTTAGCTCTGTCCGGCATGCACAACAGGCACAATGCTATGGCAACTGCCATTGCTGCCAAAGCTATGGATATTAAGAATGAGGCTATTCGAGAAGCCTTGCAGGATTTCAAGAATGTACCGCATCGACTGGAAAAGATTGCTCGCGTAAAGGGTGTCGATTATATCAATGACTCCAAAGCTACGAACGTAAATTCTACCTGGTATGCTCTGGAGAGCATGAAAACCAGAGTAATACTCATTCTCGGAGGGACAGACAAAGGCAATGACTATACAGATATAGAGAATCTGGTATTGTCTAAAGTCGATGGACTGATCTTTTTGGGCATAGATAATGAGAAACTCCACAAATTCTTCGATGGCAAGATCTCGCGGATTGCAGATGCATGCTCGATGCATGAAGCTGTTTCTTTAGCATACAAGATGGCATCCAAAGGTGATACGGTACTCCTTTCTCCAGCTTGTGCCAGTTTCGATCTTTTCCAAAACTACGAAGATCGTGGCGATCAGTTTCGGAAAGAGGTGTTAAATCTATGAGACATTAGGAAATGGCTTGGAAAAAATTGTTTCAAGGAGATAGGACTCTTTGGGTCATCTTCTCCTTTTTTGTCGTCATCTCTTTGGTCGAAGTCTATAGTGCTTCCAGTACTTTGGCATATCAGGGACGGATGATGTCTCCTATACTGAAGCATACGGCTTTTATCGTCATGTCCATCGTAACGGTAGTGGTAGTATCCCGATTCAACTCGGGTACACTAAAGTTTATGGGAGGAGGGCTTTATATCTTATCCTTCATACTGTTGATCATCGCGTTTTTCAATGGCACGAGTATAAATGGTGCTTCGCGTTGGATTCCTTTACCTTTCGGACTCACTTTCCAGCCGTCCGAGCTGATGAAGATAGCTCTGGTGATGGTGGCTGCAATTATCTATACATTATTGGGACATTTGTCCGCAAAGAAAAGATTTATCTGGTTTTCGATACTTGTGGCAATCCCGATCCTCATCATTGCAAAAGACAATCTGTCCACTGCCATCCTCATTGCGGTGTTCTTTTTCTTTATTTCGTGGATCGGAGGTGCTCCCGGCAAGAATCTTTTCTGGCTGTTGATCGCAGGTTTATTCTTCGTCGTTCTGGCATATATCCTGTTGCTCACCTTACCTCCACAAACGCTGAGTAAGCTGTCAAATCGTGCTCCAACATGGAAAAATCGTGTAGTAAGTGATCCTGCATTGAAAGATCTGAGTCCTGAGCAGCGAGACTCGATGATGTACGTCATTACGGATGACAACTTTCAGGAATCGCACGCTAAAATAGCTATCGCTCGTGGAGGACTTTTCGGTGTGATGCCCGGGAACAGTATCGAAAGGGACATTTTACCACAGGCATTCTCAGATTACATCTATGCCATCATCATCGAAGAGATGGGATTCATCGTCGGAGGGATATTGATCCCGCTGGCTTATTTTGTCCTGTTCTTCCGATTGGCACAATTAGCTCAAAGGACAGCAAGTCGCTTCGAAGGAATGCTTTTGATGGGATTCGGATTATTATACCTGTTACAGGCTATGTTCAATTTCATTGTCGCCTCCGGATTTATCGTGACGGGACAAACTCTTCCTCTGATCAGCAAGGGAGGAACATCATATCTGATCACAAGTCTGGCCTTCGGAATTATGATGAGTATCTCGCGACGAATAGCCTTGAACAAAGAGAACGGAGAAGAGACAGCCGAAGTAATGACCATAGAGTCCGAAGTATCCGACAACGATGAACTACAAGAAATAAATATATTGGACGCATGAATAATGAAAAATCAAACGCCAAACTGCGTTTTATCATAAGTGGGGGAGGAACTGGCGGACATATTTTTCCGGCTATTTCCATCGCTGATGCCCTGCGTCGCCGCTATCCCGAATGTGAAATCCTTTTTGTGGGTGCTGAGGGACGGATGGAAATGGAGCGTGTACCCCGATCCGGCTACGAGATCGTAGGTCTACCCATCAAAGGGTTAGACAGAAAGCATTTGTTGTCGAATTACAAGGTAGCCATTGCTGTTATCCGAAGCATGAGGCTGGCTAATAAGACCATAAGGAATTTTCGTCCTGATATGGTAATCGGTGTAGGAGGCTATGCCAGTGGCCCAACCTTACGCAGAGCACATTCCCTCGGGATCCCCACCCTCATTCAAGAGCAAAACAGCTATGCCGGTGTAACGAATAAACTGCTGAGCCGAGGAGCGCATAAAATCTGCGTGGCTTATCCCGAAATGGATAAATTCTTCTCTCCTGAAAAGATCGTTTTTACCGGCAATCCGGTTCGCCCTGAAATAGAATTCGGCCACCCCAGCCGCTCGGAGTCTCTTCGCTTTTTCGGCTTCGAGCAGTCCGAATCGCCTGTCGTCTTGGTAGTCGGAGGGAGCTTGGGAGCCCTTACTATTAACAAGAGTATCACCGACAAGCTCGGCAAATGGGCAGAAAGCGGTGTACACCTTATATGGCAAACGGGAAAGAACTATATCGAGACAGCCAGAAAAGCAGTAGAGAATCATCCCGGGTTGAAATGCTATGTTAATGATTTTATCACTCGAATGGATTATGCATACTGTGCAGCCGACTTGGTAGTGTCACGAGCCGGAGCTTGCTCCATTTCAGAGCTTTGCTTGCTGGGAAAACCTACGATACTGGTTCCCTCGCCCAATGTAGCAGAAGACCATCAAACAAAGAATGCATTGGCTCTTTCTACGCGCGCTGCTGCCGTTCTGATTCCGGATACCGAGGCAATAGAACTGTTAACCGACACAGCTCTATCCTTGGTTCGCAATCTGGCAGAATTGAGTTCTCTGAGCGAACAGATACGAACGCTGGCCAAACCTCAGGCAGCTGATCGAATTGTGGATGAGATAGCAAGAATAGTGGAACACGAGAAAAGAGCGAATTGATGAAAAGGGTCTATTTCATTGGGATAGGAGGGATTGGTATGAGTGCTATTGCTCGCTACTTCCATGCAAGGGGATTTAATGTGTGTGGGTATGATCTGACTCCGAGTCCCATTACCGATCAATTGATCAAAGAAGGGATTGAGGTTCATTTCAGTGATGACCTGAATATGATCCCGAAAGCTTTTTTTTCTCCCACCGATTCGTTGATCGTTTACACCCCTGCTGTGCCGGCCGACCACTCGGAATTGACCTACTTCAGATCCAATGGTTATCGCGTGGTGAAGCGAGCAGAAATTCTCGGCGAGATAACTCTTATAGAACGTGCACTCTGTGTCGCCGGAACACATGGCAAGACTACGACCTCTACTTTGCTGGCACATTTGCTCAAACAGAGTCATGTGGACTGCAATGCGTTTCTGGGAGGGATTTCCAACAATTATCAGTCGAATCTGTTGCTCTCGGACAAAAGTGATTTAGTAGTCGTCGAAGCAGACGAATTCGATCGTTCATTCCACCATCTGAAACCTTTTATGGCTATTATCACATCTGCCGATCCCGATCATATGGATATATACGGCACGGCAGAGAATTATCGCGACAGCTTCGAACATTTCACCTCTTTGATCCAGTCTGGCGGAGCCCTGGTGCTTAAGTACGGTGCACCGGTCAATCCTCGACTGGGAAGCGATGTCAGCTTGTTTACATATTCATCTGACGATCGGCAGGCTGACTATTTCGCCTCCGACATTACGATCAGGGATGGTCGCCTTTTTTTTACTTGGCATTATCCGGGTGGACAACTGGAAGAGGTAGAACTCGGTGTACCTGTACACATCAACGTAGAGAACGCTGTAGCCGCCATGGCTATTGCACATCTTAACGGCGTCACCGTGGAAGAACTTCGAAGCGGTATCGCCTCTTTCAAAGGTTCACACCGCCGCTTCGAAAAGGTCTTGGATACAGAGCGCGTAGTCCTGATCGATGATTATGCGCACCATCCGGTGGAATTGGATGCAGCTATTCGCTCTGTACGTGAAATCTATTCGAGAAAACATATCATGGGGATCTTTCAACCCCATCTGTATAGTCGTACGGCAGACTTTTATCAGGATTTTGCCAGAAGCCTTTCCATGTTGGACGAGGTGGTTTTATTGGACATTTATCCGGCACGAGAACTCCCTTTGCCAGGTGTGACCAGTCGTTTGATATTGGATTTGATCGAGAATCCCAATAAAACGCTGGTGAGCAAAAACGATCTGCTCGATTATTTACACGGCAACGAGATACCCGATGTCGTATTGATACTCGGAGCCGGCGATATCGATCGTTTAGTGATTCCTGTCAAACAATATCTCCAAACTTTATGCTAAAGAAGGTTCTTTATATACTGGGGTTCTTTCTTGTACTGGCCTATCTTGTTGCAGCCATAGTTTACTTTTCGGACTATTCCGATAGCACTCGCTGCTCAGGTTTGGAAGTTCGAGTCGAGGGTAAGACGAAACATGCATTCATGCAAAAGGTCGATGTGGAGCGAGACTTGAAGCGTCTGGGTTTCACCCCCTATGGCAAGCCGCTCGACTCTATCGATCTTTACCGAATGGAAAGAAACCTTCGTACCAATTCCCTTTTCCGCGGAGCGGAATTGTATGCCTCTCCATCCGGCCAACTGTATCTGACAGTGGAACAAAAAGATCCGCTCTTTATGGTAGTACGATCCGACACCTCTTTCTATGTCTCTACCGACAGGAGCGTGATCGTTCCCAACTTGCAGTATGCTGCCCCCGTACTGATGGCCTCAGGGGATATATCTCTGTCCTTAGCTACCGGCCCTCTCTTCGACCTCATTGCATTTATCAGCGATGATCCATTCTGGTCAAACTTTTTCGCTCAGGTTTATGTGCCGGATAACGGTCAGATCATATTAGTTCCCCGTCTGGGCAAAACTGAAATTATCATAGGCAGTACACCTAATTGGGCAGAAAAATTGTCGAACTTACGCCTTTTTATGGACAAAGCCATTCCAAAATATGGATGGGACACGTTTAAAACATTAAATTTGGAGTTCAAAGATCAGGTGGTTGCCACTCCTTTTCCCTCTTCCCCTCTTTATCCTGCAGTTGCGCGTGCGCAAGTGCAATAGACGAGGATAGAGATATTTCATTGCGAGTAGCTACCTTCACCATATAGTATGAGCAGAATGAATACAATTTATGCAGTCATTGACTTGGGCAGTTGGTATATCCGAGGTATGGTGGCTCGCAAAATGGAGGATGGACGGGTTTCTCCGATTTCTTTTTATGAGGAGCCTGCCAATAATTGCATCCGTCATGGATGCGTACACAATATCGATGAGGCAGCAGCCATTATTCGACGCATCGTCAACCAATTGAACGAGAATCTTGAGGACAATACCCATATTACTTCGCTATATGTGGGCGTGGGAGGACAGTCGATCGCTTCTCAGGAATTCATCGTCCGCAAAGCCATGGTGCCCGAGGGAGAAGTCATTCGTACAGAACATATCGAATCCCTCTGGGCTGAAATGCGAGGAGCCTCTTTCCCCGATAAGGAAGTTTTGGATGTGACTGATCCGCTCTTTTATGTGGACGGAAAACAGGAGATACAGGCCAAGGGAGTATTTTGTCATGAGCTTGAAGCCCGCTTCCAATTGATCACTGCTCGCCGTTCGGTAAAGCAGAATATCCGCATCGCCATAGAAGAACGTCTGGGATTGCGCTTGGCAGGCATCCTCGTCACACCGCTTTGCGAAGCACAGGTATTGCTCTCGGACGACGAGCTGACATTGGGATGTTGCTACGTCAATATAGGTGCCGGCTGTACATCGGTATCCATCTATAAAAACAGGCTGTTGGCCATGCTTCGCGTACTTCCGATGGGAGGTTATAACGTCACACGCGATTTGACCAGCCTGCGACTGACAGAACAGGAGGCGGAGAACATGAAGCTCAACCACGTGTCGATGATCAACGACAATAAGTCCAACGGATCATTCCGCATGACCTTTGCCGACAAATTCTCCGAAAGAGAGTTCCGCTCCTCCGAAGTCAATCGCTTGGCCAAGGCCCGCATGGACGAAATCACAGCCAACTACCTCAACATCCTACGCCTCTCAGGCCTCCTTGAAGATATCGGCGCCGGCATTATTCTCAATGGAGGTGGCACCAAGATCAACAACTATATGGCTGCCATGAAGAAGATACTCGGAGAGGTTACTCCGGCCAAAATTCGAATGGATCGCATCGACACGGATAATGCTATTTCTTTTATCGAAGAGCATATCTCTACCATCGGTTTGGCATATAAGGCTACCCAACCCTGCACGGATTATATCACGACCAATTTGGGTGAACTGGTAAGTCAGATAGAGACCAAAGAAGAAATACCGGCCAACGATACCGTACAAGATCTATTCGCACAAGACCGACAAACGGAGAGAAAGGAAAACGAACAAAGGGACAATACTGACCGACAACGTGAAGATACCCCCAAACAGACGGTCAAAAAGAAAGAAAAGACCGGGCCTTCATTTGGAGATAAGCTCAAGGGAGCTTTCATCAAGTTTGGCTCCTTGTTCGACGAAGACACTAATCAAGATAATAACAGATAGATATGGAAGACGAATTGCTGAACTTTAATTATACGGATTCCGGTTTGCCCGTTATTATCAAGGTAATCGGAGTCGGCGGTGGTGGTGGCAATGCTGTCAAAAACATGTACCACGGCAAGGTGCGGGATGTATCGTTCCTCCTGTGTAATACCGATGTGCAGGCTCTCGACCGAAGCGAGGTACCTGATCGGCTGGTACTCGGCCGTGAGGTGACCAACGGCCTGGGAGCCGGTAGCCGTCCGGAAGTGGCACGACGAGCTGCAGAGGCCAGCGAAGCCGACATACGCAAGATATTGGATGATGGCCATACCCGTATGGTCTTCGTAACGGCCGGTATGGGTGGCGGAACGGGTACCGGTGCGGCCCCTGTCATCGGTCGGATAGCACGTGAACTCAATATCCTCACTGTCGGCATCGTTACCATTCCATTCGTTTTCGAAGGCAAGCGCAAGATTCTGCAGGCACTCGAAGGGGTGGAGGAAATGCGCAAAAACGTAGATGCCTTGCTCGTGGTCAATAATGAACGGCTCCGCATCATATACAAAGATCTTAAGCTCGACAATGCTTTTGCCAAGGCAGACGAGACACTGACCAACGCAGCCAACGGCATTGCCGAAATGATCATGAAAGAAGGGACGATCAACCTCGACTTTGCCGATGTGCACACGACACTCAAAGACGGTGGTATAGCCATCATCAGTACCGGCTATGGTGAAGGTCCCGACCGTATGGAGCAGGCCATCAATGAGGCTCTTACCTCTCCTCTGCTCAATAACAACGACATTTTCAAGGCAAGGCGTGTACTCTTCAATATCTATCAAGGCACGGAAGACCCCCTGGGTACGGACGAACTATCGGCCATCAACGAACTCACGGCCAAGATAGAAACCGGGTTCGATACTATTTGGGGTTATACCACCGATCCGGAGTTAGGCAAGAAAGTGAAGATCACCATTCTGGCTTCCGGTTTCGATCTGGACACCACACGCGAAAGTATCCGCATCGGAGACAACCTTGGCAATGTCATCAACGACCCCATCTCTTCTCGCGAGATCGAGACGCAGAATGAACGGGACAATGATCTGATCAACCGTTACTATCGCCCCGATGAACTGGAGAAAGTGAAGGTGGTGGACTTCAAACCGATCATACTCAACCTCGACGAGTTGGACAATGACGAACTGATCATGGCCCTCGAAGAGAAACCGGCCTACAGTCGCACCGGGGTACTGCTCTCTCGTATCGACAATATACGTATGCGGATAGCAGAATCGGCCGGTCGTATGAAGAAGGATGTTGTCCGATCGGAAGAGAGCGAACGACCTGCCTTCGAAAGCGAACGTCCAAGCTCTCCGACCACCATTTCATTCAATTAACAATACATCCGAACCAATACAAGCCTATACAATGGACTACTTTGAACTCATCAGCAACGATATCAAGACCGCTATGCTCGCTCGCGACAAAGTGAAGCTCGAAGCCCTTCGCGGAGTGAAGAAAGAATTTCTCGAAGCCAAGACAGCTAAAGGCAGCGATGGCACTCTGTCCGAAGATGCAGCCCTCAAGATCATGCAAAAGATGGTGAAGCAGCGCCGCGAGAGTGCTGCCATCTTTGTAGAAAACGGCAGACCCGAACTGGCCGAACCTGAGCTCGCCGAAGCCGAGGTTATCGAGGCCTATCTACCCAAACAACTCTCACGCGAGGAACTGACCCCCATCTTACAGGAAATAATCAGCCGTCTCGGCGTCACTGACAGTAAAATGATGGGCAAAGTAATGGGAGTAGCCACCAAAGAATTGGCAGGCAAAGCAGATGGCAGCCTCATCAGTACGATCGTAAAGGAATTGCTAAGCTGACAACAATCTCCCTCACTCTAACGGAAAAGCCATGAATCCCGACTATCGGATTCATGGCTTTTCTGTTGCACAACTCTCCCGGCAATAATCTTTTCGTTTTCATTAGACCGTTACACAATAACCCTTCCACCCCCTCATATTGATCAAGACAGACACAAGCATTGATTTGACAGAGAAAGGAGAGCTTCATGCAGTCTTTGCGAACCTCAAGTATATACCTGAAGGAAACTTTGGGAAATCTCTGTTTACTTGGCAGTCATAAACCTGCTCATTGATCTTTCCCTGAGATACAAAGAATGAACTCATACGAGAGGATACTATGGTCACATACGAGAGGATACTATGGTCACATACGAGAGGATACTATGGTCACATACGAGAGGATACTATGGTCTCATACGAGAGGATACTATGGTCTCATACGAGAGGATACTATGGTCTCATACGAGAGGATACTATGGTCTCATATGAGAGGATACTATGGTCTCATATGAGAGGATACTATGGTCACATACGAGAGGATACTATGGTCTCATACGAGAGGATACTATGGTCTCACATGAGAGGATACTATGGTCTATTGATGGAAGATACCATCTGCTATGTGTCGGACGGCTGGTTCGGGGAGTCGGAGGTTCCGTATGAGCTGTAAAACCCTGTCGCATGGCATTTTCTTGGAGATTTCATTGTCAATTGACTGATTTTTCAGTGTCGTTATAGATACGAATACCTCTAAAGCTCCTCCATGACTTGTGCGTTACGCTCATAAGTACAGTCAAAAGCAAAAAAGTCGCCTTTTGATTGGCGACTTTTTCAGTTTGCATATGAAGGCAAACGCGATAAAGAGAGAGCGGAATATCACTCCACGGCTATCGTAATAAGATGATAGTCAAGGGGGGGCTGCCACCAAAAGAGAGCTTCTGTTTTGGGAACAGTTTATACGGCCCCGCGGAAAGTGGGGATGCTGATATGGTATTTCACCGAGACGAACCGCACAGCCACGACAATAAAGGCAGCAATGAACTGTATGATTTCGATCGGGAGAGTCGTGTACATGAGTCCCACATAGACCGCTCCTCCGATCAGGCACGCCATGGCATATATATCCTTGCGGAAAATAAGCGGTGTCTGATTGATCAGAATATCCCGAATCATACCACCGAACGACCCTGTAATCGTACCCATCGCAATGGCCAGCCACCACGCATATCCGCACTCGAAAGTTTTAGCCACACCCACTATGGTGAACAAGCCTATCCCGACAGTATCGAAAATGAAAACCGTATGATTCAGTCGCACTACATACTTCCGAAATACAATCGTGAAGATGAGAGCGAGCATAGAGATAAAAAGGTAGGAAGGCCGGAGCATCCAAAACGGCGGGACATTAAGCAAAATGTCGCGCACCGTACCGCCACCAACAGCCGTAACCACACCGACCACATAGGCTCCGAACCAATCGAAGCGTCGGGCTGCAGCCAAACGAATACCACTGATGGCGAATGCAAAGGTTCCGAGGTAATCGCACCAAGTGATAAATTCGGTAAGCCCTTCTTCTATTCCATGCATAGTCGACCGCTGATAATTGCGAGGAAAACGTAAGATTCAGGGAAAACAGGATCAGTACTGCTCGTCCTTATTGGGGAAGTCCATACTCTTCACATCAGCGATATAATGCTTGAGTGCCCGATCTATCTCGTTGGCCAGATTGGCATAACGGCGCAGGAAACGGGGACTGAACCCCTCCGTGATACCGAGCATGTCGTGCATCACCAGCACCTGACCGTCCACTCCACCTCCGGCACCGATGCCGATAACCGGAATGCTCAGCTCCGAAGCTACACGTGTAGCCAGTTCGGCCGGTATTTTTTCGAGGACGAGAGCGAAGCATCCGAGTTCTTCCAAGAGGTGAGCATCCTGAAGCAGCTTCTCGGCTTCGGCCTCTTCCTTGGCGCGGACATTGTAGGTGCCAAACTTATTGATGCTCTGAGGCATCAGTCCGAGGTGTCCCATGATGGGAATACCGGCCGAGAGGATTCGCACAATGGACTCGCGCACCTCTTCTCCTCCTTCGAGTTTGATACAGTCGGCATGTGTCTCCTTCATCACACGGATGGCCGAGCACAAGGCTTCTTTGGAGTTGCCCTGATAGGATCCGAAAGGAAGATCTACGACCACAAGAGCACGCTTGACGGCCTTGACCACAGACTTGCCGTGGTAGATCATCTGATCGAGAGTGATGGGCAGGGTGGTGACATTGCCGGCCATAACGTTCGAAGCCGAATCACCTACAAGAATGACATCCATACCGGCCTCATCGACCAGCTTAGCCATTGAGTAGTCATAAGCTGTGAGCATGGAGATTTTCTCCCCACGGCTCTTCATCTCGATGAGGCGATGTGTAGTTACCTTACGAGTATCTTCCGGTTGGTACGTGGACATGAAAGCAGTTTTTTATAATAGTGAATAGGATCGGTGGTCGCTGTACAGATTCCTGTATGGGCTGACATTGTTATTCCCATTCGATCGTGCTGGGGGGTTTGGAGGAGATGTCGTAGACTACGCGGTTTACGCCACGCACTTTATTGATTATTTCGTTCGACACCTTGGCCAGAAAATCATACGGCAAATGCACCCAATCGGCACTCATGGCATCCATAGAAGTCACGGCACGCAGTGCCACGGTGTATTCGTAGGTACGCTCGTCGCCCATTACGCCTACGGACCGAACCGGCAGCAGGATGGCTCCGGCCTGCCACACCTGATCATACAGCCCCCACTCGCGCATAAGGCTCATATAGATGTCATCGGCGTTCTGCAAGATGGTAGCTTTCTCTTCCGTGATCTCTCCGAGAATACGGATGCCGAGACCGGGACCGGGGAAAGGATGGCGATGGATCAGGTGTGGCATCATGCCGAGCTCGAGTCCCACGCGACGGACTTCGTCCTTGAAGAGCATACGGAGCGGTTCCACGAGGCGGAGATTCATCCGCTCGGGCAGTCCTCCCACATTGTGGTGACTCTTGATCACCATACCGGTGATACTCAGACTTTCAATGACATCGGGGTAGATCGTGCCCTGACCAAGCCATTTGATATCTTTCAGCTTCCGGGCTTCTTCGTCGAACACTTCGATGAAGCCGCGACCGATAATCTTCCGTTTTTGCTCGGGATCGGTAACGCCGCTAAGGGCTGCGAAGAATTTTTCTTTTGCATTCACCCCGATTACATTGAGACCCAAGTGCTCGTAATCCTGAAGTACGCGTTCGAATTCGCCCTTACGCAGCAAGCCGTGATCGACGAATATACAAGTCAGGTTGCGGCCGATAGCTTTGTTCAGAAGCACCGCCACCACCGAACTGTCCACACCTCCGGAGAGTGCCAGGATCACCTTGTCATCACCTAAGCGTTCGCGAAGTTCCTGCACAGTCGCTTCGATGAAAGAAGCCGGAGTCCAATCACGCTTCATACCGCATATATCGAGGAAGTTGCCAAGCAGTTTGGTACCTTCTTCCGAGTGGTAGATCTCGGGATGGAACTGTACGCCCCACGTTTTCTCTCCTCGGATGCGAAATGCTGCATTGGGTACATCCTCGGTACCTGCTATGACCTCGAATCCTTCAGGCAATGACGTAATGGTATCGCCGTGGGACATCCACACCGTAGTGCCGGATTGCAAGCCTGTCAGCAGTGCATCTTCAGGCTGCCGGAGGGTCAGATGTGTTCGCCCGTATTCGCGACTGTCGCACGGCTCTACTTTGCCACCGGCTTGATGGACAAGGCTCTGTGCACCGTAGCAGATGCCCAAGAGAGGCAACTTGCCCCGTAATTCGCTCAGTTCGATACGAAAGGCTTTGCTGTCATACACGGAATAAGGACTCCCCGACAGGATGATGCCTCGCACTCCTGAGAGGTCTTCCGGCAGTTTGTTGTAGGGATAAACCTCGCAGTAGGTGTTCAGCTCGCGAATTCGTCTGGCGATGAGCTGTGTGGTTTGAGAACCGAAATCCAGAATAATGAGCTTTTCCAACATGGAGAAAACAGTCTTTATGATTGCATTGCAGCGCAAAGGTATATGAAACACCTTAAACCCGCCAACGACTGCTTCGAATAATTCTCATAAGGCAGACCGAAACGGGACAGAAACCTCTCTTCGAGAGGGAGCAAACCGATCCGATCCACTCCCTATATATTATAGGTATATGACCGAGGACTGCAACTTCATTTCCTCGATGCTCCCGATAGAAGGATTTTGGCCAAAGATTTTTTGTCTAAAAGAGAGCCTTAGGACTTTCATAGGCGAATAGAGATAAAAAACGAGAACGAAGTAAAACTTCGATCCGTCCCATTTACGTTCGTGAAATTTTTTGTTTCATGCTCTTAAAAATGTGGCGTGAGAATTTTTTTATTTTGGTTCGGGAACAAAAAAAATCTCGAACCAAAACGAAATAATTTACGTTCCACTTTTTCAAAATTCTCGCGCCACAATTACAACGATTGCGGTTCGTAAAATCCGACACACGATTCATCGACATACACGAGCATGCGTCCCCTCCTGCTTATCTTAGGAGCATGAATGTCCGACATGAATGATCGAACTCATTTTTGACTCGGCCTAACTGCTTGCCAAGTAAAATAATATCCCTACCTTTGCCGTCCGGAAATCTCTATCCGATTATAAACGAACGGTTACCAATCCAGAGTGCGTCAATAGCGAACGAAAACAAGAACAAAACTAAATAGACAGCAATGAAAAAAGGTATTCATCCCGAAAATTATCGTCCGGTGGTGTTTAAGGATATGTCCAACGAAGACATCTTTATCACACGCTCTACGATGGAGGCAAAGGAGACGATCGAGATCGACGGCGTTACTTACCCTTTGATCAAAGTGGAAATCTCCAATACGTCGCATCCGTTCTTCACAGGCAAGGCCAAACTTGTCGATACGGCCGGTCGTGTGGATAAGTTCATGAGCCGTTACGGCGACCGCAACAAGAAGAAGTAAGTATTTCTTCCGCTTTTTTTGGAATACTCATTCGCATCGAAAGCTCTACAGAGCCTCAAGGATGCGGAGAGGATTAGTTTGACACCCGCTCAAAGCTATTTTGCTGAGCGGGTGTTGCGCTTTCTGCTTGCAGCCCAATAAACCTGATGCCCTTACCGGCGTCTATCTAAGCATAAACGACAAAAACACATTAGTCAAACTTTAAGAGAACATTGTATGAACAAAGTGTGGAAATACGTGACGGGAGCCTTTGGCGTAGCAGCCGTCAGCGCAGTAGCATCGGTGGCAACAGTGGCTGCTTTGGGACACTACCGAGGCGAATCTTTCATAACCGATGGTACGGAAAACGAATTCGGATTCAAGCAGACATCTTACACAACGACATCCGGAGCCTCCGCCGCTCTACCCAATTTGGTCGAAGCTGCAGAAGCATCGGTACACGCCGTAGTACACATCAAAGTGGAGTCCGAGCAGCGAATGGACTCTCAGCAGTACTTCGATCCGTTCGAATTCTTCTTCGGAGGCGAATCCAGAAACTTCCAGCGTCCCCAAACACGGCAGGTAGTAGGCTACGGTTCGGGGGTGATCATCAGCACAGACGGATATATCATCACGAATAATCATGTAGTAAAGGGAGCCAAAGAAATGACGGTAACGCTCAATGACAATCGTACCTTCAAGGCCAAACTGATCGGTAGCGATGCCACGACCGACATAGCCTTGCTGAAAGTAGATGCCAAGGGGCTGCCGACAATTCCTTTCGGCGACTCTGACAAGCTTCGTGTGGGAGAGTGGGTATTGGCCGTAGGCAATCCTTTTAATCTTACTTCCACGGTAACGGCCGGCATCGTCAGCGCAAAAGGTCGCTCCACTCAGCAGGTGGCCAGAGGCGGTTCGCTCCAGATAGAATCTTTTATTCAGACGGATGCTGCTGTCAATTCAGGCAACAGCGGCGGTGCGTTGGTGAATGATCGTGGCGAACTGATCGGTATCAATACGATGATCTACAGCCAAACGGGCAACTATGCCGGCTACTCATTTGCCGTACCTATTTCCATAGCGGCGAAAGTGGTAGCCGACATCAAGCAGTACGGTACCGTACAGCGCGCCGTGCTGGGCATTGCCGGCGGAGATATATCGGACGAAGCAGTCAAAGAATACGATCTGAAGGTGCGCGAGGGTGCTCTCGTAGCAGACTTTGCCGAAGTCAGTGCAGCTATCTCTGCCGGTATGCAGAAGGGGGATGTGATCACCGCCGTAGAAGGCAAACAGATAAAGAGTTTCCCACAACTGCAAGAAGCCATCAGCCGCTACAGACCGGGAGACAAAGTGAAGCTGACCATCAATCGTAAGGGAGCGACCAAGGAACTGACCGTCACGCTCAAGAACAATGAAGGAAGTACTTCGGTAATCACCGGCGAATCGACCGGAAATGTATTGGGAGCATCATTCAAAGACCTCAGTGCCGAACAAATGCGATCCTATGGTGTTTCTTATGGTGTAGAGGTAACCTCTGTAAGCTCGGGGAAATTCAAGGATGCAGGTATCAAGAAAGGATTCATCATCCTTTCGATCAACCGCCAACCGGTAAGCTCAGGTGCCGATGTCAGCGACATCGTTCGTGAGGCCGGACAGAGCCGATCGGGTCGCTTGATCATCGTGCGTGGGTTTTATCCGGACGGTAATATCCGGACCTTCGAAGTAGAACTATAAGGACCGGGGATACAAGATCTCGATTATAGGCCGCGCGCACCCGACAGAGATTATTCCCGCTGCAGTCGCTCTTCTCTCTACCTTCCTCTCATCCCGCGAGGAAAGATCGAGAGAGGAGCGATTGTATTTTTCCGATTACTAAGGATATTTACTATTTTTGCAAACCAAATTAAAGCGTAAGGAGCAAGAATGAGGCAACTTAAAATTTCCAAGTCGATCACGAATCGTGAAAGCGCGTCTCTGGACAAGTATCTGCAGGAGATCGGTCGCGAGGACCTGATCTCGGTCGAAGAAGAAGTAGAGTTGGCGCAAGCCATTAAACGCGGTGATCGCAAAGCTCTTGAAAAGCTGACTCGTGCCAATCTTCGTTTCGTAGTATCCGTAGCCAAACAATACCAGAATCAGGGTCTCAGTTTGCCGGACTTGATCAATGAAGGAAACCTCGGATTGATCAAAGCGGCAGAGAAATTCGACGAAACGCGCGGTTTTAAGTTTATCTCGTATGCCGTATGGTGGATCCGCCAGTCCATCCTGCAAGCATTGGCCGAGCAGTCTCGTATCGTCCGCCTGCCACTGAATCAGGTGGGAACACTCAACAAGATCATCAAGGCCCAGCAGAAATTCGAGCAGGAGAATGAGCGTCGCCCCTCATCAGCAGAGTTGGCTAAGGAGCTGGACATTGCAGAAGACAAAATTGCCGATACGATGAAAGTATCCGGACGGCATATCTCTGTGGATGCTCCTTTCGTGGAAGGTGAAGACAACAGCCTGCTGGATGTACTCGTCAATGAGGATACCCCCAATACGGACAAGTCGCTGATCAATGAATCGCTGGCCGTTGAGATAGAAAGAGCTTTGTCCACACTGACGGAGCGCGAAGCAGAGATCGTGAAGCTGTTCTTCGGCATTGCCGGCTGTCAAGAGATGACACTGGAAGAAATCGGCGACAAATTCGGTCTCACCCGCGAACGCGTCCGTCAGATAAAAGAGAAGGCTATTCGCCGTTTGCGACAGAGCAACAAGTGCAAGAATCTGAAAGGTTATCTCGGCTAACGCCCGATAGCCACAAAATATTCGGGTTGCGTATTTGCACGAATGTGTGTACCTTCGCGGCCGAAATTATCGAATAATTCACATAAAGGTTTAACAATGAACAACTACGAAACCGTTTTCATTTTGACTCCCGTTTTGTCTGATGCTCAGATGAAGGAAGCGGTAGACAAGTTCACCGGTCTCCTCAAACAGGAAGGAGCCGTGATCGTGAACGAAGAAAACTGGGGCTTGCGCAAGCTCGCCTATCCGATCCAAAAGAAATCGACCGGCTTCTATCAGCTCGTCGAATTTCAAGCTAACCCCGATGTAATCGCCAAGTTGGAGACGAACTTCCGTCGTGACGAGCGCGTGATTCGCTTCTTGACTTTCCGTCAGGATAAGTTCGCAGCAGAGTATGCAGCAAAGAGAAGAAGTCTGAAAGCAAAAACAGAAGAAGTAAAGGAGGCGTAAATCATGGCAGCTAACAATCAAGGAGAAATTCGTTACCTGACTCCGTTGTCGGTAGACACAAAGAAGAAGAAATACTGTCGGTTCAAAAAGAGCGGTATCCGCTATATCGACTATAAGGATCCCGAATTCCTGAAAAAGTTCCTGAACGAACAAGGCAAGATCCTGCCGCGTCGCATCACCGGCACTTCGTTGAAGTTCCAACGCCGTGTCGCTCAGGCAGTGAAGCGTGCACGCCACTTGGCGCTTTTGCCCTACGTAACCGATATGATGAAATAATAAAAACAGACGAGGAGACAGAATATGCAAGTTATTTTGAAAGAAGATGTAGTCAATCTTGGCTACAAAGACGATATCGTGACAGTCAAGGACGGTTACGGTCGCAACTTTCTAATCCCGCAGGGTAAAGCAGTGATCGCATCGGAATCAGCCAAGAAAGTATTGGCTGAGAACCTGAGACAACGCGCTCACAAAATCGCTCAGATCAAGAAAGAGGCTGAAGAAAAAGCTGCATCAATGCAGGGCATCAGCCTGACGATCAAGGCCAAGACAAGCAGCACGGGCACAATCTTCGGATCGGTAACGAATATCCAGATCGCAGAAGAGCTGGCGAAAAAAGGCGTGGAAGTGGATCGTAAGATCATCGTCCTCAAGCCTGCCGTTAAGGAAGTGGGCAACTATACGGCTGTAGTGCGCCTGCACAAGGAAGTTACTGTAGAAATTCCCTTCGAAGTAGTTTCCGAAAATGAAACTATCATAGAAGCAAAGCCGGAAGGAGCTCCTGTTCCCGTAGCGGAAGAGCCGGCCGCTGAGGCAGAACAAGCAGAAGTTGCTGCAGAATAAGCACACTGAGATTGTTCCTTTTTAGCCTGTCCTCCAATGCTTGGATGGACATGGATAAAGGAATAACAGCTTTGTCAGCATTCGGAATAAAACGATATGAGAGGGTGGACCAAAACGCATAGTTTTGGCTCACCCTCTTCGGTTGTCCGGGACAATCGACAAATACAATCTCCGGAACAGAAGAAAAGGAGCACGAGAACGTGCTTCCCTGCTCATAGCTCAAGCACCTTTTTCTTACTTTTGTAGGGACTAACAAGGAAGCGCAACCCGCCAAGATGAAAAAACTACCGGTCAAGAGGCTCTACCTTTTCATGCTACAGACTTTTCTGCCACTCCTGCTGATGACTTTTGCCATCTGTTGGTTTGTAGTTTTGATGCAGTTTCTGTGGAAATATGTGGACGACATGGTCGGCAAAGGACTGAGTGCCATCATCTTGTCCAAGATGCTTTTCTACGCAGCCATGACCTTGGTTCCCATGGCACTCCCACTGGGTGTCCTGTTGGCTTCATTGATGACCTTCGGAAATTTGGGCGAACGCTTGGAATTGCTCGCCATGAAGTCGGCCGGAGTACCGCTCTATCGCATCATGAAACCTCTTTTCTTCTCTGTCGTAGCCATTGCTTGCGGGCTTTTCATCTTTCAGAACGATCTGATGATCCAGTCCCAAGTGAAATTCTACACGATCCTGTTTTCTGCGAGAAGGGCGACTCCGGAACTGGAAATTCCCGAAGGTTCTTTCTACAATGGTATTCATGGGTACAATCTCTTTGTAGCCAAGAAAGATCGCCGCACGGGAATGCTCCACGACATGATGATCTATGACCACTCTCAAGGGTTTGCCGATGCCCGGATTATTGTCGCTGACAGCGGCAAGCTGAAGATGGATGAGGGCAAAACATTCCTTACCCTCATGCTCCACTCCGGCGAAACGTTCCAAAATCTCCGCTCGCAACAGACGGAAAGCAATGCCCCCACACCATACATGCGCGAACGCTTCCGTACCAAAGAGATCGTCATCCCCTTCGATGCCAACTTCAGTCTGATGGACGAAGGAGCTATGCGTGGGGAATATGTGGGCAAGAACCTGATCCAGTTGCAACGATTCATAGACACTGTCACTCTCCGTGTCGATAGTGCTTCGTTCCGAAATGCGAACAATCTATATATCCAGACCTACAACGCCCGCTATGCGACATCGCCGCTTTCTCCTCTCGATACATCGGCAATTTCGATTGCCTACAGAACTAAAATAGAGCAGGCTGCCAAGGCAATACCGACAACGCTGGACAGCATAGAGAGCAGATCGACCCTTTCGCAGCGTTTGGAAGCCCGATCCGTAATGATAAACCGATTCGACACCTACATCGGCGAATGCATGATCATGAAAGAATCCACCGCATTCGAAAGAGACAGACGTATCTCCCATATGAGGGAGTGGCACACCAAGTTTACCTATCCGGTAGCCTGCCTGATCTTTTTCTTTATCGGTGCGCCATTGGGTGCTATCATACGAAAAGGAGGACTCGGCACGCCTATTGTGGCATCGGTGCTTTTCTTTGTTCTCTATTATATGGTAGATACCTTTGGTGTTAAGATGGCCAAGACCGAAGAGTGGCCTGTCTGGTTGGGAATGTGGCTGAGCACTTTTGTGTTAGTGCCGTTTGGCTTTTTCCTCACCTATAAGGCTACACGCGACTCCTCTACGCTAAATGTGGATACCTATGTGAACTGGATCAAACGTGTCTTCAGACCTCAACGGCTACGCCTGCTGGAAAGGAAAGAGCTTGTAGTCGAAGAGGCAGACTATGAATACGCTTTGGGTGAAATAGCCAATGTCCGCTCTGATGCACAGCAAATGCTCGGTTCGCGAATCATGAGCCGTCCGCTCCCCTTCATCTGGCTGTTTGGCGGTGATCTATCCTTACAAAAGGAACTCAGTACTCGCGTAGATACTATGGTGGAATACCTCCATAATACCACCGACAACCTCATTTTTGCCAAGCTGATGGATGTACCTCCGCTGCCCACTACTCTTTCGCACTGGTTACCCAAGGACAAACGATCGGGCATCGCTCTGGGACTACTCCTGCCGATCTCTCTCCCGATGCTTATATACCTCGGAAGCCGGCGCAAACTATTGAAAGAAGAACTGCATACGTTGATCAAGACGTGTGACGAATTGGAAGAAATAATCAACAAGAAAAAATACAAACCAAATCATATAAAGTAATGATGGAAGAAATCAAGCTGAATACTATTGAAGAAGCCCTGGAAGACTTCAAGGAAGGTAAGTTCCTGATCGTCGTGGATGATGAAGATCGTGAAAATGAAGGCGACTTTATCATCGCAGCGGAGAAGATAACGCCGGATAAAGTGAACTTCATGATGCACCACGGCCGCGGCGTCCTCTGCGCTCCCATATCCGAAGAGCGTGCTCACGAGCTGGAGCTGGAGATGCAAGTGCCGGACAATACCTCGGTACACGAGACTCCCTTTACCGTTACGGTAGACCGCCTCGGCAATGGCTGTACCACGGGTGTTTCCATGTACGACCGTGCACAGACGATTTTGGCTCTGGCCGATCCCAACACACGTCCGTCGGATTTGGGACGTCCGGGGCATATCTGCCCACTCCGTGCGCGCAGCCGTGGTGTTCTGCGTCGGGCAGGACACACGGAAGCGGCTGTGGATTTGGCACGTCTATGCGGCATGCAACCGGCTGCAGCCCTCATAGAGATTATCAATGAGGACGGTACCATGGCACGTTTGCCACAGCTATGGGAGGTCTCCAAGCGTTTTGGACTGAAGATCATTGCCATCAAAGATCTGATAGCCTACCGCCTCAAACAAGAATCCATCGTAGAAAAGGGTGTAGAAGTGGATATGCCTACCGAATACGGACACTTCCGACTCATACCTTTCCGTCAAAAATCCAATGGACTGGAGCACATAGCTTTGTTCAAGGGGACGTGGGACGAAAATGAACCGATACTCGTTCGTATGCACTCATCTTGTGCCACTGGCGACATATTCGGCTCTATGCGTTGTGACTGTGGCGGCCAATTACTGCAAGCAATGGAGAAGATCGAGAAAGAAGGCAAGGGAGCTATCATCTATCTGAATCAGGAAGGCCGCGGTATCGGCCTGATGGAAAAGATGAAGGCTTATAAGCTACAGGAACAGGGTATGGATACGATAGACGCCAACCTCTGCCTCGGACACAAAGCCGATGAACGTGATTATGGCATAGGTGCCCAAATTCTGCGTCTTTTGGGCATCAAGAAAATGCGCTTGATGACAAACAACCCGGTCAAACGTATCGGACTGGAAGCTTTCGGCTTGGAGATCGTAGAAAATATCCCCCTGGAAACTGCCCCAAATCGCTACAACGAGTTCTATCTGCGCACCAAGAAAGAACGTATGGGGCACGAGCTGCACAACATCAAATAAGAAGCGATTCCGCCTCTTAACAGGTTCTTAAAAAGGCCGTCGGACGTTTGTCATACGTTCCGACGGCCTTTCTCTTTAATCGGCGAAAGGCGATGTGCATGCGGTTCCCTCCTCTTTATCCGTTATGAGACTGTTGCACAATAACCTCCCACCTCCTTATATCGATCAAGACAGACACAAGCATTGATTCGACGAAGAAAGGAAGTATTTCATGCAATCTCTTCAAAGCTCAAGTATACCTCTGATGGAAACTTGGGGAAATTTCTGTTTGCTTGGTAGCCATATCTTGAGGTTTGATCTTTCCCGAAGACACTAAGAATCAGCTCTGCGGCAAAAGAGTTCAATGAAACTCCCATGCAACAGTCTCCGTTATATGAGACCTTTGCACGGCGATTGGTGTGTATTTTGCCTGTTAATTCATTGTATAATAGGGAGTTATTTTGTATATTTGAG
>PVMJ01000209.1_pt1 | contig 35046 bp, 30 predicted proteins | sample 1853361 | NCBI WGS metagenome assembly PVMJ01 (sample SAMN08533506, study PRJNA380276) | Synthetic metagenome, whole genome shotgun sequencing project. | isolation source: mock microbial community containing genomic DNA from 20 ATCC strains | collected 2017 | reverse complement strand
GTATAAATCCTCTAGATTTTTAATCGGATACATACTCAATGTTTTTTCAAAGCTTTTCTTAACTTCCGCTTCTTTACCTATGCCACAACCAGCAGTGATACTAATGACTAAAAACAGAAAAATAATGCCTAACACTAATTTGTTTAATCGTTTCATCATCTTACAACTCTCTCCTTTTATTAGGTTGTCCTAGATTGATTTCATATTCTGGTTAAAAGATGATTATTTATCCTCGCTCGGTTCAAGATGTAGACTATCAGTAAAGTAAATATTTTCATTTTTATTCTCTAAAAAAGTAAATTCAATTTTTTTATATCCAACTGATGAACCTTTTAAATTCCCTGTACCTTTCAACAACAGCTTCGGCGCTTTATTTGTTGGTATGTCATATCTTTTACGTAATTGTTTTACATTATAATCATCATTAGTTAATTGATATTGAGCTGAATAACTCGGCACCTCTGGATTATATGATATATCTCCATCTTTATAATTCATTAAATCTTTAAAATTGCTATATTGCGCAAAAAACTTAAAGTTTTCGATTTCTTTTTTTATGTTTTCTTCTTTAACTTCCTCAGTAGAAATGAATTTATTATTAATCATTTTAACTGGATATTTTTTTTGATTATCCTGAGCTACTTCGTATTTCTCCGTCTTTATTTCATTAGTATAGTAAAATCCTTTTGCACTTCTTGTATTTCTATCTATCTTCAAAAGCATGCCTTTTATTTTTAGAGCTTCTCCTTTATTTTGAATTGCCATTTGAGAATTTACAATCCATGTTCCCTTATCATTTTTATCAAATTGATCATCACGATATCCTTCTTTATCGTATAAATCCTCTAGATTTTTAATCGGATACATACTCAATGTTTTTTCAAAACTTTTCTTTATTTCCGCTTCTTTACCCATGCCACAACCAGCAGTGATACTAATGACTAAAAACAGAAGACTAATACCAAGCACTAATTTATTTACACGTTTTATCATTTCATCACTCTCTTTTTCCGGGATTGATTTCATATTCTGATTGAGCCATGATTATACATCTCCGCTTTTTTTATAATCTAAGCTATCACTAAAGTATATATTTTCTTCTTTTTTCTCTACAAACGTAAATTCAATATCTTTATATCCAACTGATGAGCCTTTTAAATTCCCTGAACCTTTTAACAATAACTTTGGAGCTTTACTCGTCGGTATATCATATCTTTTGCGTAATTGTTTTACATTATAATCATCATTAGTTAATTGATATTTAGCCGAATAACTCGGCACCTCTGGATTATATGAAATATCTCCGTCTTTATAATTTTTCAAATTTTTAAAGTCGCCATATTGAACAAAGAACTTAAAGTTTTCGATTTCTTTTTTTATTTTTTCATCTTTAATTTCTTTTGTTGGAATGATTTTATTATCGACCATTTTAACCGGATATCTTTTTTCATTGTCGTGCGGTTTTCCTTCATCCTCGTCCTTAGTCACATCGACATAGTAGTAACCATTTGTTGTTTTGGTATTTCTATTCATATATAGAACCATGCCTTTAGCTACCATATCTTCATTATTAGGTTGAATAACCATTTCAGAATTTATAATCCATGTACCTTTATCATTTTTATCAAACTGATCATCACGATAGCCTTCCTTATCGTATAAATCCTCTAGATTTTTAATAGGGTACATACTCAATGTTTTTTCAAAGCTTTTCTTAACTTCCGCTTCTTTACCTATGCCACAACCAGCAGTGATACTAATGACTAAAAACAGAAAAATAATGCCTAACACTAATTTGTTTAATCGTTTCATCATCTTACAACTCTCTTCTTTTTAAAATGATTTGTTTTTGTTAATTACATATATTTATCAATTTATAACACTTTTTCACTTTAATATTATCAAAAATTTCACAAACAATCTGTTCAATTTATAATATTGTTGAATTATTACTTATTTTCAAAATAAAAACGAGTAGTGAAAATAATTAGAATCTAACTATTTTCATACTCGTCTTAATATCATTATTGAATCCTTATTTATTACTATCTATAATTTCACTTACGATATCATCATATCCAGGCCACGTATATCCTGCATAGTCAACAATCAGCCAACCCGTTCTAGCTTTCCCATTTGCTTTAATCGTTTTTGCAATTTCAGGATTTATATGTGATGCATAGTTATAAGTACTATTAAATGCGCTGCCTCCAGACGCTACACTCAAGAAATTCACATATACATTGTCTTTGTTACTATCCGTTTTAGCTTTAGCCAATAAATTTTTAACAGCTTCAACTTTTTTATCATAGTAATCTTTATACTCATCTTGTACTTTTAAATTTAAGCTACCATTATTAATTTTCGTTTCAAATGTCGCATTGTCTGCCCATTGAATACCTGACGTGTCAGCACCATAACCACTTTTTATGTACGTACCCCCCATTCTATTGAATAGGACAATTTTACCTTTCGTTTCTTTTAAAGTAGGATTCGCATTACTTCCTGTGTAAAAAAGATTCTGATATTGCGGGTTATTATAATAATATTCTCTAAAAATTTCTTCAAATGTCTTCGTAACTTTAGAATCGCTATCGTAGTCCTTTTTCATAGACATCACAATTGTTTCGTTTGGATAAGCACTCAAGTAATATTTAGCATCATCGAGAAATTTTCCTAATTCATGATGCAAATAAACCATGCCGTGATGAACTGAAATCATATTATCAGCACTTGCTCTACCTCTAATATCAAAAAACCTGACTCCCGACTTCATTTGGGTAAGGTAATCTTTATCTTGAGTCTTTGCCCAAACTGATTTTACTGGATCCTTTAAAGTGAATGAGCCACTATCATGTGAACCCGGTATATTAATCTCAGTTAAATGTTTTCCATCATCAAGTTTACTCATCCAATTTTCTGGACTTTTACTCAACGAATCTGACGCATGTGCTGAATGATACCAACCACTCATCACTACTAAAATGATACTTAAAAACAAAGTCTTAATACACTTTTTCATAATATCAACTTCTTTCTATATTTAATACATTAATTATACATCTTTTTTAAATAAAAATATGTGTAAAATTTTAAAACTTATTTAATTGATGTTTTAATAATGTATTATAGAAATTATTGACATATGATTAAAAACCCTTAGGATAGTTCTTTACATATATAAGTTAAAAAAGGAGCTAGCTTTATAATCGCCAGCTCCTTATCGTTATCTTTTATCTTCCATTGTGTAACATACGAGGCCAAATATAATACCACCTATGCTCCAAACGATTAAATCACTTCTAGTATTTCCTAAGTCAGTGAAACCGTATATATCAGCTACAGTACCTGCTGTCAGCGCCAATGATGTAAATAAAATTGCTACTAAAATTGATTTTAGTTTAACGAAATCCTTACTATTTTTCTTATTTTCTTTATCTTTGCCACGCTTAACATCGTACGCTTTCAAGAAACGCAGTCCAATTAGTGCTTCAATTAAAATCAAAACGATGATGATTTGAGTGGTGATTGATAGTTTAGGCTCCAAAATGTGAATGAATATGTTAGAAATTACTAACGCAAGCAAAACGAGCATTGAATATGCATATAAAATGATAAATTTTGCCCCTTTTAATTCTTCAGTTGTTTCATTCTTGTCTGTTTGAGATCCACTTATTGCATTTAATATCCAGTTGTTAAATTTCTCCATTATTCAATTTTGCTCCTTTTAAAATGTATAACTTCCTCTATATACTTTTTTGTATGTTATTTTACATTTCTTTCTTTAAAAATCGTCTCATAAAATGGTTTCATCTGTATTCTTTGCATGTCGCCAATTACATAAAACTCTTTCTTAGCTCTTGTCACTGCAACGTTTAACAAGTTTGGTTTTTCGCATGACCAGTTCACAGCACCATCTTGGGTATTATCAGTACCTATTACAAAATACACCTTCTGAGCCTCTTTACCTTGAAAAGTATGAACAGTACCAATGGATTTATCGACCCATTGATTAATTTTTGTACGTTCAATATCAATTCTAGTCGGTAGTTGTTGCTTTAACATACGTTTAATCTGTTGCTGTACTGCTGAAAAAGGCGATATTACAAATGAGCTCGGTTCATTTTTACCTTCCTTAATTGCTTCAATCCAATCATCAGCTAATAATCCCACTACTTTTTCACCATGCTCTTTCACAAATTGTTTTTGAACTGCGTTTCCTTTAACGTCATACCAACCTGTTTTACCTACTTTTGTAATATTACTTGGCAACACCATTTTATTATTATAAGCGATTTGGTTAGCTATCGTGAACATAGGTTTTAAACATCGTCTGTGCACCCATAAAGGTATGCCTATCCAGGTTTTTTGATTACTATCAGTAGCATCAGATTTCCAAAAACCATATTGATTGGCGTTGTCTGCAACAGACTGCACAGAAGCTTCTTTAGAAACTAGATATTCCGGAACATGATAATTTTTACGAATGTTATCAATTAAATGACTTTCTAAAGTCACAACCGGTTCTATTTGAATCGGATCACCTACAGCTACAACTTTTTTTGAACGATATAATGCTCCCACAGCTGCTTGAGGTATTGCTTGTCCTGCTTCATCAATAAATAAGTAGTCTATGAAATCTTTTGGTATGCCCCCATACATAGATTTAAAGCTTGCAAACGTCGTACTAACTACTGGAAATATTAAATGCATCACATTCCATGCGTTGTGTACTTTATCTGGATTTGCATCAATTAATTTCCTTCTATCTTTAAAATCATTAATCGCATAATAAATAGTTGTATTATTAGCAATCAATAATAATTTATGCAATATCATTGCTCTTAAAAAGAGCATGGCACGTCTGTATTGAAGTTCGTCACTCGTCCACAGATTAGTAACTTGGCGCTCATCATAATTGTTGTCACTCCAAAAATCTTTTTCTGGAATTGTAATTTTTGACTCAATACGATATGCTTCTAACTCTTGTAACTGTGAATTTAACTCGTCTAATTGCAACTGTACTTTAGTTAATTGTTTAATTAATTTCTCTTTTTCTTTTAGTTTGCTAACAAGGTCTTCATGTTTGTTTTTTTTACATTTCTCTAACTCTAACTGTTGTGTTAATAATTGTTGCTTCTCTTTATTATGATCTTTATAGCTTTCATCTTCTTCTGAATTAAACATCGCTTTCAGTTTGTTAATAAAACCTTTGTTGCTTTCTTTGATGGATTTAATTAACTCATTTAAAGTTTCTATTTGCTTAACAATATAATTAATTCGATTATCCAAATCTTCTATTTCTTTATTGTCTCGTAACGTTTCATTATCTAAATGATATACCTGTTCTTCAATACTTGTTTTTTCACTATTAATAACCTGTTCAATCTTAGAGAAAGACTCACAATTTTTATAAACATCATATGCTCTAATAGATTCTTCTTTTAACATTTCAACATGCCTCAACTCTTCTAAAAATGCACGTTGATGTGATTGCCATTCACTCATTAACTCGTTATAACTCATACGATTATTCTCATTTTGTAGTAATTTAGCAAAGCCAATATCATTCGCATCTTGTTTTAACATATGACTCAATACTTGGTTAATATTAGTACTTTTACCAAAAACTCCAGAAAATAAGCCCCAGGCACTTTCACCAATCAAATCTTCAGCTATTTCAGCAAAATCTTTTAATTCATGTGCTAAATTTGCATAATTCTGTTCATATTTAGGGAATTTACATTTTTCGGGATTTCTTATAATTTCTTCAATTTTCGGTAAATCTTTAGATATATTTTCAACAGCTCCATTATTACTAGATGCGACTACCATCTTATATTTGGCAATAGATTCCTTTAGTAAGTATACGTATTTATCATCCGTTTCATGAATTTTTGTTTTGACAAATGCATCTTTAGGATTATTTAGTTTAGCTAACTCTTTACCTCTTTCAACTACTAGATGAGCAAATATATCTTTTAATAAAGTAGTCTTACCTGTACCTGGTGGCCCATTAACTGAACTTATTCTTTCATTACCACTCGTAATTTGGTTTACAGCAAGTTGTTGCATTAAAGACAATCTAAACTCAGTCTGTGATGGCCATCGTCCATCAGGCAAACGTGAAGGATGTAAAAATTTGTCAAACATTTCTTTATTTTCATCTACTTCTATGTGCTGACTTTCTTCTACACCTTCAATGTAATCAATTAAAGTTTGGTTGGGAGATTTTCTTGCTTTCTCAATATCACTTATGAAGAAGCTGTTAAATTCCGGCTGTGGTAAATCACTATCTTTCACATATTCTATTGCTACATAATGTCCAAATAATCCATCTTTCTTTGAATTTAATACAGAAAAGTACTCATCATAAGCTTTGTCCATCTTCTTCAATTTAAATTCATTAATTGGTTCATCTGCTAAAATTTCTTTTACTTTTTGAACAAATTTTTCAACAGAATCATTAAATTTTTCTTCTATATTGGCATTTTTGTTCTTTTCAATTTCTTTTAATGCACTCATAATCATCGGAATATGTATAGAATCAACTATCACTTTGCCGTGTTTATCTGTGTTAAATGTGTAACCATAACAGTGTGTCCCATTTGGATTATGAATCTCAGAATAATCATCAAAAATATCCTGAATTTTCAAATTAATTTCATTATAGCGGAAGCAATGTCTATAAAATTTAAATATAAGTTCCCCAGTCTCTGATTTTTCTTCTGATATAATAAAGCGTTCAGCATTCCATATTTCAAAATATTCATCAAAACTTTGAAGTTGTGCTTGCTTTGCACCATTTTTAAAATGTTCAGCTGAGAGTATATCTTCCGCTGTAAAATTTACTTCTCCTGGACTTAAAGATTCAATTAACAACCAAGCCGATAACGTATCATTTAGCAATTGACTCATGAAATCCCACCTTGTTCCCTATTTGTTTTTTACTTAATGCTATTTTAACAAATAATTTAATCATATTAGTGTTTTTTCAAAAATATTCATATATTATCATTACCATATTTATTCAACAAATGTTTGTAAAATCCTCACTAATAAAATTAATCGATATGACCATAATTCATTATCCAATAAATGACTATAAAAATTTCTTCTATGCCTTCATTTGCAACTAAATTTGGACATCAAAAAAGAGCACTCCTGAATGAGCACTCCCTTAATTATCTTTCCGTTATATTTGTATTGTCGACGGTTTCGATTTCTTTATTTTTATTTGTAGCTTTTTTCGCAACAATTAACAACGTTGAAAGTACCGCTAAAGCTAAATAAGCATAACCGCCCGCTTGTTTCATTACAAAACTACCGTAATAGTATCTTACGCCACCTTCGTCCATATAAATTTTCGTAGTGTGAACCAAAACTAGAGATAAGCCTAGACAAATTGACAAACCAATCGTAGTGTAAACCATGTATTTTTTAAATGTCTGTTTTTTCTTTTTTTGCTTATAAAACGGTAGAAAACATAATCCATATGGCATTAAAAAAATGATACCTGCAATGCCAAAGGTAAGTATGACAAGCCAAAAAAGAAACGCTGATACTATATAATATAGATAAAATTGAGAAATACCAGCCGTAGCCAAGATTAGAAATAAAAAAGTAGTAGCGAATTTATATGTCTCACTTACTTTATTAACTTGGTTAAAAAAGTTATCAATTGCTTTATTCTTTTTTGAAATATGTACTATACCTTCTATAATCATCCAAATAATACCACCAATAACTAACAAAGCAAAAACTGGGATTACAAGACTAATTAACATATCGTTCACCTGCTCACCTCTATTTTCAAACAATTATGATTGAATTGAATCATTCTAATTTTTGTAAAGTTACTTGTTTAATTTATTATATTTATTAACTCTATGATAACAAAAATACTGTTTGTGTATAACAATAAATTGAGATACTCAATAATTTGATAATGTGAAATTGATACTTTTCAAAATAGTTGAATATGACAATTAATGATTAGTTTTGCAATGGTGCTATAATCAATATTTAGCAGTTATCATTATGCTTGAAAGGGTGGTAAAGGCGGAGAAGTCATCCACTTTTTCCTATACTACAAGGACCTTTACTTTAAAACAACGAATTTACAAAATAAAAGGCATAATTTCTTTTCTGTCACATCGCTCATTCTAACTACTAGACTTTTAAAATCGTTCCTGTAATTTAAACTCAATCAACTTTCAATTAATGATGCATAATATGATTATAAGTATAGTAGTTAACTTCAAATATCTTAGAAATGTCCTGTACTATATCTCTTTTATTCTCAAAAGTCATAGGTAATAAAGCCTTTCCTTTTCCTTGTTTAACTAAGTTTATTATTGCTGCCAATGAATCAATTTCCATTACCCGTTGTGAATCAAGCTTATTATCTAAAGTTATTTTCCTTAAAGGACAAAACTCATCTTTATTTATTAGTAAAGCCTCTTTATCATAATTACTTCCATTACTGTAAAGCGTTACTTTCATAGTATCAACATTACTAAGTCTATAATTTGAGTCGTTAATTTTTATGAATGAAATAACCTTATCATAATTATTTTTTTCTATAGCTTTTCTAATATTTCCACTAGAAATAAAATTAATTGAGTTATTCGACATCATAATTTCTTCGCTCTCAGATAAATAATTAAATAACAGTTCTGAGCATAAAATAGACATAGTATTATTTTTCATTTTATTTTTTATAGTCTCTGTATCTCTTAATACTTTTTTGCTATACGCTAAGAATTCTTCGCCTGCTTTAGTTGCCTTAGCACCTTTTTGATTTCTAAAAAGCAAAACTACACCTAATTCATTTTCAAGCTTGCTAATTCTTTGAGATATATTAGATTGTGCATATCTAAGTTTAATTGCAGCTTTATTGATAGATGCTTCTTCACATACAGTTATAAAAATTTCCAAATCATTAAAGTTCAATTTAATCACCTATCACTTTTTATGATAACTATATCACAATTGGATAATATGAGATTTTACTTATTATTGCTATCCTTTTTATAAAAGGGGGTATGCTAAATGCATGCAATGCAATATCATGTTAAGTTGCCTAGTGATTACAATATGGAAATAATTAGAGATAGAGTTCGATTAAATGGTTATAAGACTGATGGATTTAAAAATTTAATTATAAAAGCTTATTTAATAAGTCAAACAACTACTAATTGCATTACAAATACTTATTCACCATTATATTTATGGAGAAGTTCAGAGGGGATGACTGAATTTATATTCAATGGATTTTATGATAATGTTATTTCTTCTTTTGGATGGCAAAATATAAATATTGGTGTGATATATTCAATGAACATAACCGATTCTGTTAAACATAGTCTTTATGCGCTTGAAGAATATATCGACATTTTCCCTACTTTATCTCTAAAAGAAATAGAAATCAAAAAATTGTTTAGAATCTTCGATAATGCAGTTGCAGAAATTATAATTTATAATCCTGATAAGTGGAAGTTTGTGAAATATTCATTTATTGAAAATCTTCCAAAGAGTCTCAATCCAAATATAAAAATTTATGATGTACTATATATCTCACAATGAAAGTACAGATTTAAAGTTATTATTATCAACATTAGAAAACAGACTAAAATAATTTATCTGAACTTATTAATAATAAAGAACCTGCTAGATGACAGCTATTTAAAATACATAAGCTACTCATTTAGCAGGTTAAAATATTAATCAATCCATACTAACTAGTATGATTCAAAGGTTTTCATCTATTAAATTCTTTACTATTTTGAAAATGAATGCCCGCAATTTGAAATTTCAACTAGAAATAATCCTTATTAAAGATATAAATCACCTGTTTTTATATTGAATTACTTTTTCATTAACATCTCATTTAAATTATTATCTTTGAGTTTCACCATAACTACACGTTTTCACCAATAATTATAAAAAAACATCTTTTACAAAAGATTCAAGTACTTGCTTATTCGATTCAGGATTAATTATCAATGTTGTTTCTAAATTCGGAATATCGACATCTACGTCTATTTGAAACAAACTTTTATTTTCTAATTCATCTGCAACAATAAATTCCGGCAATAGCGCAATCCCACCTGAATTTTTCAAGTGTTTTTTTAATGACTCAATTCCTAGAAATTCAATCATTTGTTTTGTTGAAAAGCTATATTTATATAAAATCATTTCTAACTGTTCTCTGTAACTACACCCTTTTTCAGTAACAAGTAATGTATGGTTTTGAATATCGTTTAATTTGAAATCTTTCATCTCTTTGTTAGTAACAAATATTAAACGTTCTTCAGTTATAGGAATAGCAGTTAAGTTACTATTAATAATCTTTTCGTCTGTGATAAGGCTAATATCCGATTTGAAATTAGCAATTTCTTCTTTAATATAGAAATTAGAATGTGCGGATTTAAACTTCAAGTTTACATATGGGTGTTCAGCTAACCATTCACTAATCTTATTATAGTAGCGATACAAATACTGACTTTCTTGCATGTTAATACTTATATTTACCTTCTTATTGTAAAGTCCTTTTATTTCTCTCTCGTATTCGCTATTACTATCTAAAATCACTTTAGCGTATTTAACGTATGCTAAGCCTTCTTCCGTTAGTTCCATACCATATTTTTTTCTATAAAATAATTTAACATCTAATTGCCTTTCTAATTTTTCAATATGTGTAGATACAGTTGACTGTGAATAGTTAAGTAACTCTGATGCTTTAGTAAGGTTCTTTGTTTCACTAGTTACTAAAAATGATTTTAAAATGTTTAAGTTCAAAGTAGTACCTCCTTTAGGGTTCCCTTTTATCGAATCCTGAATTCTAAGAATTCTGATTTAATAATAATATATTAAATATTATTATAAAGGTAAATCGAAAGGAGTTATGACTATGATTACTTGTTTATTTGGAAGTAGTAGAAAGGTGGCAATTCAGCTATCGCAGTAGAGAATCTATTGAAGAATTTAAAAGTCAACTTTGTGAATTTATATCAAAGCAACATTGAAAAGGTTACAGATAATCGTCATAGCAAAGGTGCCAACTTTCATAATGATGATTACGAACAAATTTTAATCAAAGTTTTAGAATCAGATATTATTATTTTTTCAACACCACTCTATTGGTACTCCATGAGTGCGTCTTTAAAACTCTTCATTGATAGATGGACCGAGTCATTGCGAGATACGCAAATAGACAACTTCAAAGAAATCATGTCACAAAAAAAGTATTTGATTTTAATCATAGGTGGCGACAATCCGCATACCAAAGCACAACCTTTAGTCAACCAATTCAAATTAATATTTGAGTTTATGAATATTACTAACTATAGATTTTTGATCGGCGAAGGCAATAAACCATTCGATATTTTAAACGACTCTCAATTTATAGAAGAGCTCGCAAATATAAATCTTGCATTGAAAAAAGGTGATATTTATGACTGATTTGTTGAAAATTAAAAACTTCAGATTGTTCTTTTTAGCAGAAATAATTTCAGCATTCGGAGTTGGAATTAGTACAGTTGGGGCTAATTGGTATTTAATCGACAAAACTAACGACTCCCAACTATTAGGTATTATGTTAGCTTTAAATGTATTATCCGGTTTCTTAGCTTCTCCTATAATAGGTGGACTAGCCGATAAATATAATAGACGAAATATTATTTTAATCACCTATCTTCTTCAGGTAATATTATATTTACTCATTGTCATAGCACTCGTAATGATAGGATTTGAGACCTATTTAGTGATTGGATTTGCGATTGTTAATGGGATAGGTTGGACTACGTATATGGCAACATCTAGAAGTTTAGTTAAACAGATATTAAAACCAGATCAATATACAGATGCAAATTCTCTATTAGAGATTAGTTTGCAAACAGGTATGTTTATTGCAGGTGGATTATCAGGAATATTATATAAAATAAATGGATTCACTCTAATTATAGCGATGACTATAATGATGTTTCTAATCAGCATTTTTATGTTATTTAGATTGCATGTAGATAAACCAACTCATTCAGAGGAAGAATCAACAAATAGCTTATTGCAAGAATATTTATTAGGATGGAAATTTTTAAAAGACAACATGATGATATTTATTTTTGGAGTTATTTCAATCATACCAATGGTGTTTACAATGATCTTTAACATATCATTACCAGGATATGTTTATAATGTTTTAAAACTTTCGTCTGTACAATTTGGTTTTTCAGATATGTTATATGGCATTGGAGGATTATGTGCAGGTTTAATTTCAGCTATTCTTTCGAAGAAAATCTCAACTAAAGTATTGATATTTTTGTTATATTTCATATTAGTCATAAATTCAGCACTATTTATTTGGATAAACTCAGCATTTTACTTATTCATAGGATCATTTATACTAGGCTACTCAATTTCATCAATCAGAATTTATATGAATACAGCTATAATGAACACTGTTTCAGATAAATATGTCGGTCGCTCATTTACGATATGGACGTCAATTTCATTGTTACTGCAAAGTTTAATTGCTCCATTTTTAGGAAGATGGATTAATGAAATTAATGATAAATTCGGTTTCTATATTATACTCATTTTATCCTTACTCATATTTGTTACACTGCTGCTTGTTAACAAAACAGGCAAAATAAAATATGCACATAAAGAAGAGTGACCGTCACTCTTCTTTAACAAGCGACCATTTATCGATGGGCTTAGTTCTCTCTGCACCCACACTTCACTACTTCACTTTTTCAAATCATTTTTTATGGTCTTAAATAAATCAGTGAGATTTGTTGCTTCGGTAAAGTCTAGAATTAATATCATTTCTTTAGAACCTGGATATGGCGAAACTAATGTATTATCTTGCAATTTCTGCTGGGCACTTTTAGTCGCCTTGACCAATAATCTATTATCATACAAACCACCTATAACCACGCCATCATAATAAATAATATATTCTCCCATCATCTTTCTTCTCTTAACCGCGTTTGAATTCACATGATTTAAAAATAAATCATGTACATCTTTCTTAGTCGCCATTGTAATCGCTCCTTCAGTTTTATGTTTAATCACATTCGTATTAATGATTCATTTCGTGTTGCTCTTAATTTTATCTATAATTATATGCGTAGTTAAAATCAAACCTATGGAAAAGAAAATAATGATAACAATGTTAAGAAATATAGTTATAAAATTATAGTTTGGAAGGTATGCGAATAGCAGAAAAATAGGTATCGCAAAAAATAAATCCCACCAACCTAAACTTTTTAAAGAATGCTTTAAACCTTCCATAATATCACCTTTATAAATTTGTCTTTGTTATAAGATAACTAAAAAATCGCTTTACTGTAAAAGTAGCCAAAGAAAATTCTGAATCATATTCATAAGTAGTGTATCATTAATAATGAACAATTTAATACTATAATCCTTGATCTTTGTATTGATCAACTTACCACAACATTTATTTTAGACTACTCTTAGACTTCCCTTTCAAATGGTTGCATCTATTGAAATTCCTTTTGTATAAGTTAGGCTTTTGTGGTAATATCATCATGCATAAAAAATCGAGATACTAATTATAAAGAGGGTATAAATATATTATGAAAGAAAATTTTTGGAGTGAATTACCACGTCCATTTTTTATTTTGGCGCCAATGGAAGACGTTACAGATATCGTCTTTCGACACGTTGTAAGTGAAGCAGCTAGACCGGATGTGTTTTTCACTGAATTTACAAATACTGAAAGCTTTTGCCACCCTGAAGGCATACATAGTGTGCGCGGACGCTTAACTTTTAGTGAAGATGAACAGCCGATGGTCGCTCATATATGGGGAGATAAGCCAGAACAGTTCCGTGAAACGAGTATTCAATTAGCTAAAATGGGCTTTAAAGGCATAGACTTAAATATGGGATGTCCTGTAGCAAATGTTGCTAAAAAGGGTAAGGGTTCCGGCTTAATCTTAAGACCTGACGTTGCTGCCGAAATTATTCAAGCGACTAAAGCAGGTGGGCTTCCGGTAAGTGTTAAAACACGCCTTGGCTACTATGAAATCGATGAATGGAAAGATTGGTTGAAGCACGTCTTCGAACAAGACATTGCCAATTTATCTATTCATCTTCGTACACGTAAAGAAATGAGTAAAGTAGATGCACATTGGGAATTAATCGAAGCTATTAAAAATTTACGTGACGAAATTGCACCAAATACATTGTTAACAATTAACGGTGATATTCCCGATAGAAAAACAGGACTTGAACTGGCAGAAAAATATGGCATTGATGGCGTCATGATTGGTAGAGGCATTTTCCACAATCCATTCGCTTTTGAAAAAGAACCACGCGAACACACAAGCAAGGAACTATTAGATCTATTGAGATTGCATTTATCATTGTTTAACAAATATGAAAAAGATGAAATACGACAATTCAAGAGCTTGCGTAGATTCTTTAAAATCTATGTGCGTGGCATAAGAGGCGCTAGCGAACTTCGACATCAATTGATGAACACACAATCAATTGCAGAAGCACGAGCACTACTCGATGAATTTGAAGCCCAAATGGACGAAGACGTTAAAATTGAATTATAGTATGAGTAATAAAGTTTATGGATGATATTTCCCAATTTAACACGGATTGAACACTTTCTACTTAGGTATTATCTTGGTTTTCCTGATAGGATAACTCCCGATGATGCCTTTTTACTTATGTCACTTATCCTTTTGGAAATGGTGCAAAATTAAAAATACATCAGGATATCGTTTAACTCAGAAAAAAACTCCAATCAAAAAAAATGTTTACAACACATTATGAAATTAAAATTGCTCTTAGTGTTCAACAGACAAAGTTATTGAAATTACTATTGGAGGTACATACCAAGCTATCATTTTGAGTACACGTGGTTTGAATATCTGGCAAGAAATGGAAATTGGTAATGTCAGTCATAAAGTCGCTAAACGTGCTCAAATACCATTAATTATTTTTAAATAATTTAGAGGATGAGGTATAAACCTTTAAAAAACAGCAGTGAGATGATTTTCAATTAGAAAATATCTTACTGCTGTTTCTATTTTCATAATCATTCTTATTGAATGACTTCATCGTGATCATTTAAAACAGTAACAACTTTTTCAATCTTATACTATTTAGAGCTAAAAATTCACGACATATAAACACAACACTGACACGTCATTTAAATACTTAATCTTTTATAGTAAAAGATTTTTCATTAAAAATTTATTGTTTTCTGTACTTTATTATATTAATCCTTTTAGCATGCCGTACCAATACATTTTAGGTAATAAATCTTTCTTAAATATATACATACTTCTACGTTCTTTGGCCTGATTAAACGGCATTGTTTCTTTAGTATTTTTATTATAATCAAACTCTGCAAGTATTAACCTATTATATCCAGTAACAATAGGGCATGAAGTATAACCATCATAATGATGCGTTAACATTTGATTATTCATCACTTGCAATAAATTATTAGCGACGATAGGTGCTTGCTTACGAATAGCTGCGCCTGTTTTTGAAGTAGGTACATTTGAAGCATCACCAAGTGCAAATACATTAGAGTAGCTTTTATGCTGTAATGTGGTTGGGTTAACATCTACCCAACCCTCACTATCTGAAAGTGTACTTTCTTTTACTACATCTAAGGGACCCATAGGTGGTGTTACATGTAACATATCATAACTTATTGTTTTTCTATCGTATGCTTTGATATGTTCGAATGTAGCCACTTTTTTGTCACCGTCGATTTCAACAAGGTTATAATTATAATTGACTGTTATATTTCTTTCTTCAACAATCCTTTCTAATTCTTTATTATATTTTCCTACGTCAAATAAAGCATCTTTTGGCGTTGCATATATCACATTAGCGTTAGAACGGATTTTATGTTTCCTAAAATAATCTTCAGCTAAATACATAATTTTCATAGGCGCACCTCCACACTTTATAGGAGTGTTTGGATGCGTAAAAATGGCATTTCCTTGTTTAAAATTAGAAATTTGGTTCCAAGTTTCGTTAACATAGTCAGGTGAATAGTTAGAGCAAACACCATTTTTACCTATATTTTCTTTTAGTCCTTTAATTGAAGACCAATTAATCTGTAATCCTGGAGCTACTACTAAAAAATCATAATAAACGACTGTATTATCTCCTAAAATAACGCTATTATTTTCAGGTTAAAAACTTGAAACAGCCTGTTTTATCCAGTTAGCACCTTCAGGTATAACACTTTCCATATCTTTACGAGAACTTTTCAAACTAGATACCCCTGCACCAACCAACGTCCATAATGGTTGATAGTAATGATGGTCTGCTGGATCTATAATTGCTATTTTCTCTTTTAAGTTTTGATTTTTTCTTAATAGTCTTGATGCTACGGTAACACCTGCTGTACCGCCACCAATAATAACAATTTGATAATGCTTATTCATTTTTTCCACATCCTTAAATTATTTTAATGATTCTGGAAAATCTTGATAGCCTTCTCTAATATTCACCACATTTTCAAAACCTTTGCTTTCCAATATACCCACTGCAATTGAACTTCTAACACCTGACTGACAATGTACATATATTTTATCCTCTTTATTAAAAGGAATATTTTCATTTAATAATTTACCATGCGGAATATTAACTGCTTGATCTAAGTGTCCATTATTCCACTCTTCATCATTACGTACGTCTAATACATGTTCTTCTTTACCTGTCATATCAGCGCTATGAACGGACTGGGTTGAAATGCCTGATTTTGGCAAACGATAGCCTGCTACCTTATCAAACCCAATTAATTGTAAAGTGTGTTTCGCTTTCTCAACAGTAGATTTATCTCCAATTAAATCTATATCTTTTTCAAAATCTAAGTACCAACCAATTTGATTAATAAAGTTTTTGTTGTATGGTATATTGATTGTTCCTTTTGTGTGGCCACCGTGAAAGGCCTCTTTGCTACGAAGATCAAATGCTACTCTCTTATTATCTAAACTAGGATAAACATCATATGATTGATATAAATTCATACCAAACTGATTAACTTGTTTCATTTGTGCAAAATGATGCGGTGGTGCTGGTTGATTTGATGTTAATGATTCAATAAATTTAGTCTCATCAATTTCATTAAATGCCCAGTTATTAATTTTCTCATAACCTATTGTAGATATAGGTATGGCACCTAATGCTTTACCACAAGGGCTTCCAGCACCATGACCCGGCCAGATTTGAACATAGTCTGGTAAATTTTTAATATTTTGAACGGACTCATACATTTGTTTCGCGCTAATTTCTGTAGAACCCTTTATTTGAACAGATTTTTCTAATAAATCAGGTCTACCTATATCACCAACAAAAATAAAGTCACCACTAAATAATCCCATCGGAACACTTGAACCACCACCTAAATCAGTGAGTAAAAAGCTAATACTTTCAGGCGTGTGTCCTGGAGTATGCAGAACTTCTAATTTAACATTGCCTACTTGAATGATATCTCCATGTTTAACAAATTGTGTTTTTGATGGCATATTTTTATACCCTAATGCATCTTCACCTTCGCCAGACACATATATATTTGCATTTAAGCGTTTAGCCACATCACGAATTCCTGAAGCAAAATCAGCATGAATATGTGTTTCTGTAGCTTGTGTAATTGTTAAACCTTCAGAATCTGCAACTTCTATATATTTCGATAAATCACGAACAGGGTCTATTATTATTGCCTCTCCTGTACGTTGACAACCCACTAAATATGATGCTTGAGATAAATGATTATCGTAAAACTGTTTAAAAAACATGATAACAACTCCTTTTATTAATAGATTTAATTAGATAAATAAATTATGATTCGCATTTTCAGTAGCACCAATATAAGTGCCTACACCACCGTACTCAACTTCATCTCTAAGTTCTTCTTTCTGAATACCCATGACATCCATACTCATCGTACAAGCGATTAATTTGATATTTTGCTCAATAGCTTGATTGATAAGTGTTGGTAATGAATCAACATTTTTCTTTTTCATTACGTAGCGCATCATCATATTTCCTAAACCAAACATATTCATTTTGGAAAGAGGCATTCGTATATTCTTTTTGGGCAACATTAAATCAAACATTTTTGCAATACCTTGCTTTTTAACATTAACTGTTTGCACTTTTTTTAATGCATTAAGCCCCCAAAAAGTAAAGAAGATAGTTACATCTTTTCCAGCAGCTCTAGCACCATTTGCAATAATCAACGCTGCTACAGCTTTGTCTAATTCTCCACTAAATAATACAATTGTAGTACCTTTAGCAGAATAATTTATATCTAAATCTTTTGCTTTTTCTTTTTGAATAATCGCATTAATTCCATTGTTATTTTCATCAAGCTTAACTAAAGTATGCCTTGTTTGTTTCACCCAACTTTTAATGTCACTAGGGAATCCAGGGTCTGTGACTTTGACTTCAATTTGGTCACCTACTTCAATATTCTTCATTTCTTGACTAATTTTTACAATTGGCCCTGGACATTGAAGACCACGATAGTTAAATTGTTTACGATCTGCTTTAATTTCTATACTTTTATATTCTTCTTGTGTATCATAACTATCGTTTTCTTCTTCATAAGCTTTATAACCACCATCAAGATTTATAACGTTATAACCTTGTTTAGCTAAATATTTACTAGCATTAGCACTTCTGTTACCACTTCTACAGATTACATAATAGGTTTTATTTTTTTCTTTATTGAATGACTCAATCTCATCAACAGGATGAAGTATGGAACCATTGATATGTCCTAATGCATACTCCTCTTCTGTTCTAACGTCAATTAATTGCCCTTGCTTGGCTAGTTTTTCCAATTCTGCTTTACTAAATTCATCGATAAACTTTTCTCCGTATTGTTTCATAATAACCTCCCTAAAAATACCTGTAGGGGTATTTTAAACAGTTGGATGGAACTTGTCAAATACCTCTAGGGGTATTTGACACATTTGTGTTTATCTATTAATATATTTTTATTCAATTAAAAGTGGAGGTATGACTATGAATTATGATAAAAAAATGATTAATCGTATTAATAGAATACAAGGGCAACTAAATGGAATTATTAAAATGATGGAGGAAGGAAAAGACTGTAAAGATGTCATTACACAAATAAGTGCATCAAAGAGTTCACTCCAACGCTTGATGGGTATCATTATTAGTGAGAATTTAATAGAATGTGTAAAAGCAGCTGCGGATGATGAAGAAAGCTCCCAAGAGTTAATTAATGAAGCTGTAAACTTATTGGTGAAAAGTAAGTAATGGATATTGTTAATATAGTTATCATGTTACTCATTGGGGTATTCGGTGGGTTCATATCTGGTCTAGTAGGCGTAGGTGGTGCTATCATTATTTATCCAGCTATTTTATTATTACCACCATTATTCGGAGCCCCTGCATATAGCGCATATATCGCATCAGGTCTTACTTCTAGCCAAGTCTTTTTCAGTACATTAAGTGGCTCATTAAAAGCTCGAAAAAAAACAGAGTTCTCGCCACAATTAGTTCTTTATATGGGTGGCGGCATGATTATAGGGAGTATGTTAGGTGCATTTCTAGCAAATTTATTTGATGCTACATTTGTAAATACGGTATATATCATTATTGCTTTACTTGCATTAACATTAATGTTTATTAAAGTGAAACCTAGTTCCGAAAAGTCTTCATTTAATAAATATTTATTAGTTATCATTGGCCTTTTCATTGGTATTATTTCAGGTATAGTAGGTGCAGGTGGTGCCTTCATTATTATTCCTATATTATTGGTTTTATTCAAATTACCAATGAATACTGTAGTCGCTAATAGTATAGTAATTGCTTTTATATCTTCAATTGGTGCTTTTGTCATCAAACTTATTCAAGGTTATATCCCTTTATATGACGCCTTATTCCTTATAATAGGGAGTATTATATTTGCTCCAATAGGGTTAAAATTAAGTAAAAAAGTCCCTAACATAATACAAAAATGGATTATCAGTATTTTAATCGTTTTTGCTATAGTTCAACTCATTTTATAAAACTAATCCTTTTAACTCAGACAGCAATTTCCCGAAAAATAATACCTCTTATTTAAACAAATATGTATGCAGTTCGGATTTATATAAATAAAAATTTTTGATGAAATATCCATATATGCTTATAAATATAAATTTATCAACTATAACTAAAAATGATAAAAGATTTAACGCCACTGATGACCGAATTAATATTATTTAAGTTTTTATCAAACGCATGAGTAAAGTAGATGCACATTGGGAATTAATCGAAGCTATTAAAAATTTACGTGACGAAATTGCACCAAACACATTGTTAACAATTAACGATGATATTCCCGATAGAAAAACAGGACTTGAACTTGCAGAAAAATATGGTATTGATGGCATCATGATTGGTAGAGGCATTTTCCACAATCCATTCACTTTTGAAAAAGAACCACGCGAACACACAAGCAAAGAACTATTAGATTTGTTGAGATTGCATCTATCATTGTTTAACAAATATGAGAAAGATGAAATACGACAATTCAAGAGTTTGCGTAGATTCTTTAAAATCTATGTGCGTGGCATAAGAGGCGCTAGCGAACTTCGACATCAATTGATGAACACACAATCAATTGCAGAAGCACGAGCACTACTCGATGAATTTGAAGCCCAAATGGACGAAGACGTTAAAATTGAATTATAGTATGAGTAATAAGGGAAAGGAGGAATTTAAGTTTCCTCCTTTGTTTGTGTGAAAGTCTTTTAGGTATGAACTAGGGTGATTTAAAATAAAAGTTTAATTTCTATCTTCAGTTGGCGTTTCCATATAAATAATTGGATTAATTCTTTGATCTTTTAAATAGAGAGACCACTCTACTAATTTATTTTTAAGTAATACTGAACCTAAATTAGTTAATTGAAAGTTTTTATTTATTACGTTACTAGTATGAACCATATCTTTTATGGGCATATTATCAATAGATGATATCGGTAAAATCCATACTATACTAAAATTTGTACTCCGTTGTATATCATTAAATATATTTTCCGAGTTATCAGGAATAGCTTCTATTAATTCTTCAAAATTATATGATTCTGGATATTTTAAGGCGTTAATTGCTATTATATTCTGTTCTAGACTATAAAGAGATAAAGATGTATTAATTCCTCTTTTAATCGTGAAAAGCTCTTTGTTTTTAATATTGTATAAGTCTGCCAACTCTATTCCATTTCCTTTTACTATAAAATTCTTATTTATTGGTTTTATGAATTTTTTATGTAACATTAAATATTCTTCTGGCAATCTTCCTACTATTTCTTTTATATATCCTTCTTCTCCTTCTTTAAATACTAAACCTGTGGGAGTTAGTGTGTTATACCTAATTTCTATCTCATTCAAATGATCATTCAAAAGGTCAAAAAATTCTCTATTAAAATAACCCCATTTCCCATTTTGTAATAAATATTTCTTTCCATCTTCCATTTCAACTTCTGCATGTAGTATCGTTTTTAGTAGCATATTATTTGAATGCCCCAAATTATCTATCACTTCAATTCTGACATCATTTATAGAATTAACGTCATATTTTAATAAGTAATCTCCTATTTCAGTGATGTAATCAACTTCAGGATCAGTCGCATCAAATGTCTCTAATGTATTATTTTTAAAAGAATTTATATATATATATATATTGACGTCGAGCATATCATCTAACAAGAGTATCATATTACTTAGTTCTAAAAATCTTGATATATCTATAGATATATTTTCTGTAGTTGAAGAATTCGATAGTTTTTTTAGCAATAAAGTATCTAATACTTCTATTTTATTCAAGTCTTTTAAAGTTACTATTCTAGGAAATTCACTAATTTTTTGAGGAAGATTAATAATAGCGTTTATTTCTTTGATTATCACACTAATTTTATCTATGAATTGCTGCTTTCTATTCGGTACACGCAATGAAATACTTGTACCACAAGTCATTGTTTTTCCAAAAATTTGAGGATTCTGTGGATGTCCTTGGACTGATATATAAGATTCTGAAGGTCTAACGTAATCTACACTATTCCTTCTATAATTAACAATCTCTTTAAGCCTGTTTTGTTGAAAAAAATTAACATTTTTATTAACTATGTCTTCATTTTTGATTGCTCTTTCTGCAAAATCAATTCCGAAGTCATAATCAATCAAATTATTTATATCATGATATGCTTGTCCAAAAGGTATAATATATACATTATTTTGTAATGTTGTATCTTCTTTGAGAAATAATATTGCATCAAAATGATGACCGGATTCTGAAAATAAATTGTCATCTTCTTCAGTATCTAGGTATACATTCTTTATTAATAATTGCCAATCTAATAGTTTTTTGTCTTTTTTACGTATATAAACTTTACTAATTAATTTTAATTCATTTGAATCACTAACAAGTTCTTTATCATTAAGCAGTTCATAATTGTCATCATTTAAAGATTCTAGATTCTCTAAAAAATTTGTATTTGTTTCCTGAAAATTATAAATAGATTTATAAATATTAATCTTCATATTACACCCCTTAATTATATTTTACATCTATTTCCATTATTACATTTTATGAGTCTCGCAAATTGTCAGTTTTTAAATTATGATAATTATTTTCCAAATAGTTTATTAAAAAACTACATCTTTCTTGATTGATACTCTTTCAAATCTTAATAAAATTCTTTGACCTTATTATTTACATTCTCAATTTCTTGGAATTGTTCTTTTGAAACTTCATTGGTATATTTACTATTTTTTGTCAATATCTGTAATTTTATTTATGATTATTTATCATTACTTAGCTACGTCAATGACTGTTGATTATGAAATAACTGTTTCTATTGCAAAGTTACTTTTATAATTTAATAAGGACAAAAAGAAGCATTCTATATTAATCATTTTAGATATAAACCAATTTGATAGGGCCTAATTTCAACTGTTAGCTACTACTTAAGTTATATGCGCAATTATCGTGATATATCTTATATATTGAATGAACGTGGATTTAATGTCCACCATTTAACACCCTCCAAATTATTATCTCCTCATACAGAATTTTTTAGTTTTACTTATGATACGCCTCTGCGTATCGGTTAATGATGCGGTTTTTAATTATATAATTTCAATTAATAAGGTAATGAACAGTTTTTTGATAAATGTTATTCTTCTAAAATTCTTTTTAATTTACACACTAAAAAATATCCTCCTTAACAATAATAAGTTATTTAAATTATTGATTAAGGAGGATATTTTTATATCTATTTATTTCTCAATTTAGAACTAGATTTTTATCGTGCTTTCAGCTCATTTCCTGTCATCCATTTATGATTTTTAATGATTTTACCATTATCTTTGGATTTGTAATCAACTACGTAAACAGTAGTCTTTTTCACGTTATCTATATTGGCTGTAGCACCTTTCATACCAGACATATGACTTGCTTCTAATTTAACAGTATCGCCCTTACTAAATCCATCTTTAGGTGCATCTTTAATCTCTTCGTTTACGACCCATTTATGATTGTTTACTTTTTCATTTCCATTTGTGGGTTTATAACTTACAACATAGGCATATGTTTTATACGCACCTTTTACAGTAGCTTCTGCACCTTTCATACCTGGCATATGCCCTGCTGTAATCGTTACTTTATCTCCCACTTTAAATTCACCCTCATTAGTCGATTTCATATCTTCTGGAACTTTACTTTCATCATTATGCTTCATATGGCTCTCACTTTTTTGGTCATTAGTGTCTTTATCTTTTTCATCATTATTGGAGCAAGCTGATAATATTAGTAATGATCCTAATATCATAAAAAATAATTTTTTAATCATAATAAAACTCCTATCTTTTATTTTAATTTTAATGTAAAGGCATTAATTGCAACGATAATTGTACTTAAAGACATTAAAATAGCACCTATTGCAGGTGATAAAATCAAGCCAATAAATGCTAAAATACCAGCTGCTAAAGGTACAGCAACAATATTATAACCTGCACCCCACCATAAGTTTTGCACCATTTTTCTCATAGTATTATTTGAAAGGGTCAAGAAATGAATGATATCTGATGGATTACTTTTAACAAGTATGATATCACCTGAATCCACTGCAACATCTGTACCTGCACCAATTGCTATACCAATATCCGCTCTTATAAGACTCGGCGCATCGTTGATACCGTCTCCGACCATCATGACTTTATTACCGTCACTTTGATAATCTTTTATAATGCTTTCCTTATCTTCTGGCATGAGTTGTGCGTGGACATCACTAATACCTAATTCTTTTGCGACAGCGTGTGCCACTTCATTATTGTCACCTGTAAGCATGACTGGTGTAATATTTCTTGATAGTAAATCAGCTACCATTTGTTTTGAGCTTTCTTTAATTTGATCTCCTTGAGCAATCATGCCAATGACTTGTTGATCCTCAATTAAATAACTGATTGAATTACCTTGTTGAGCTAATTTAGTAAACAAGTCATCGTCATAATTAAGTTTATGTTTATCAAGATAAGAGACATTTGTTATTTTATATGTTTTATTATCAATTAGACCTTCTAATCCGACACCTGGAATATTATTAACGTCTTGTGGGTTAGTAAATGAAACATTTTTACTTTTCGCAAAATCAACAATACTTATAGCTAATGGGTGATTAGATTGACTTTCTAATGAGGCGAAAAGGCTTAATATTGTATCATTACTCAAATCATTTTTAAAGCTCTCATAATGATTCACAGAAAAGTTACCCTCAGTTAAAGTACCAGTTTTGTCCATCATTACATAATCGATATGTTGAGCTATTTCTACAGACTCTCTATTTTTAATAATTAAACCATTATGTGCACCAATTGAAGTAGAACGTGCAGTGACTAAAGGTATTGCCAAGCCTAAAGCATGTGGACAAGCAATGACTAACACAGTTACAAGACGTTCTAATGCAAAATCAACATCATTTTGAATGAGCATCCAGACAATAAAAGAAATCACGCCAACACTTACAGCAAAGTAGAATAAATAACCCGCTACTTTATCAGATAACAATTCAGCACTAGATTTATCATTTTGTGCTTGATTAACAAGTCCCATAACTTGAGAAAGATATCCATCTTCTCCCACAGCTGTAACCTTGACTTGTATTGTTCCAGACCCATTAATAGAACCCCCGATGACGTTGTCATTTTGATTTTTTTGTACTTTTTTAGATTCTCCAGTGACTAGGGATTCATCTATAGATGTTTGTCCTTGAACGATAATACCATCTGTTGGAATGCTTTCTCCGGCTTTTACTTCGACGATATCATCAGTCATGATGTCTGATATTTTAACTTCTTCGCGTTGGCCATTATCCATAACTTTAATAGCACTATTAGGTAACAGTTCTGCCATTTTCTTTAAAGCATCTCCAGCATTTCCGACAGCATTCATTTCTATCCAATGTCCTAATAGCATAATTAAAATTAAGGTTGCTAATTCCCAAAAAAAGTCCATTGTATGACCAGTTGCACTACTAAAGTTATTCATATAAAAAGCATACAAGCTATAAATATAAGCTACTGAAATACCTAGGGCAACTAAGGTCATCATGCCTGGTTTTTTTGTAGCAATTTCATCTTTACCACCAGACAAGAACGGTTTACCACCATAAAAGAATAAAATTGTACTTAATATTAACACTACCCATTCAGAACCTGGAAATGTGAATTGAAAAGGTAAGTTAACACCCATCAGTGGCGATAAAAGAATGATAGGTATTGCAAAAATTAATGAAACAAAAAACTTAACTTTAAAATTTCCATGATGATGTGCATGGCCACTATGATGATCATGTGAGGCATGGTTATCATGATGCATTTGATTGGAATGATTCATGTGATTTTGATGATTATGCTCTTCACCATTATTATTCAAATTAACCCCTCCTAATGAAAATGTTATAGTAAAGCTACTTATACTATAACATATACCCACCCAGGGTATAAAGGTTTTCGATTTATCTCCTTTTATGGATTTATATAATTCCGAACCTTATATCTACACGTCCTACATTAGACCTTGTCATCGATATTTAAAACAATGTTTTAATTAAAAGATCTAATCTTAACTATCACATGACAATACACTCTAACCAAGGTTATCATTACCAACACAAGTCATATATTAATATTCTTAAAGAAAATAGCGCATTTCAAAGTATGCCTAGAAACGCAAATTGTCTTGATAATTATTAGAGAAGCCAGTAAATGAGTTTATAGTAAACTCATTTACTGGCCATTTTTCTAGTATTTATGCTCAGTCTCTTCAAACTATATTAATCATTTTTTGATTCTCAAATTCTACGCCACAATAGCTGCATTTTATTAAAGATACTATATATTCAATCAATTTCAGAGTGAGTTATATACAACCTCATTTTTAGTTTTATTTATAATATGATTCTGCGTATCAGTTAATGATGCGGTTTCTTTTTCTAGTTTTTATTTTTAATACTCAAATGATTCTGTATACGTCGGTGCCTACTGAAATATATTTTTTCTAAAGAAGGTGATATCGTAAAATCACTTCATGAAATAGCACGTGATGTCACAAATATTGTTATAGAATATATGAATTGATAGATAAGTAGCTCAAAATGATTTAGAGATAAGTTCAAGCTCAGAACCACGAGGCAATATTAAACTTATTATTATAACTTATATTTTTCATATAAAATATATAGTTATAAATAAAAATAATCAAAAAATAATTTATATTGGAATTGTTATTCGTTTATCATATGTAAATTTATATTAAATATAATAATTTGAAATCTTTTAGTGTTATAATCATTTTTAAATCCTCTAATGAAACAACATATGGATTTAGACATTGTAGTTTAAATTTTATTTTTTAGGTACCATTAAATATTCACCATATTAAGATTTGTGATCTTAATTATTCAATTTATTTAGCTGTAACTGAATTCCTTCAAATTGGCTTAAGACGTATGTATCATGTGAAATAATGATTAATTGTGTCATCTTTAAGGAAATCAACATTTGAAGTATAGCTTCTTCATTAATGACATCTAAGTTGGTTGTAGCTTCATCCAATATGAGAATCTCTGGTTCTAATATTAAAGCTTTAGCTATCCAGACGCGTTGAAATTGGCCACCACTTAATGTCGAAACTTTATGATTAAGTATATCGTGTGGTAAATTACACTGATCAAGCACTGCTTCAATGCTTGATGTATAACGCTGTTTATTTACCTTATAATTCTTAAGTGGTTCTAATAATGTAGCTAATACCGTTTTACGCTGATTTAAAGTATCACGTTGATATTGAGGTACATATTGGATGTGCTTCATCCACTCTTTAGACGTATAAGATTCACGTAAGCGCCCATTAAGATATAATTCGCCCTGATAATCCGTATCTAAGCCAGCGATAATCTTGGCTAATGTGGATTTACCACAACCACTCTCCCCACTTATGAGTAAGTGCTGGTCGTTAATTGTACATGATATCTCTTTAAATATCAGTTGCGTGTCTATATATTTGGTTAATCTCTCTATTTTAAGCATAAGGTTGTCTCCGATGTGCAATCGTAATTAATTTTTTCGTGTAATTATGTGTCGGCTTAGTTAAGATCGACGCGGCCTCACCATTTTCTATCAATTTACCTTGCTGCATAATACTAATATGTGTGGCACAATCTTTCACTAAGTTAATATCATGTGTGATAAAAACAATGGTCATTTGGTAGCGCTCCTGTGCCCTAAGAAGGTAATGCATAAACTTTTTAATATTTTCTTGATCAAGTGCACTCGTTGGTTCATCTAAAAATAAGTAGTTCGGACGTCTAATTAATGACATTATAAAGGCGACACGTTGTGCCATACCTCCACTAAGTTCGAAGGGATAACGCTCAAGCAATTGTTCCCCTTGTCTTAAACCAAGTAATTGCATCATCTGTAAGACATCTTCCTTAATACGCTGTTTAGTGAGATGTGTGCGATTGGCTTCATAAATGTATTGGAAATGCTTAGCTAATGTTATATTTTGAAACATATTACTTTGAACATCTTGAAACACTGCATCTGTTTGAGTTAAATCGATGTCAATATCTCCTTGATAACATAATTGTGATTGTTTCATTCCAAGTATTGTTCTTGTTAACAGTGATTTCCCACTGCCACTTTCACCTATAATGCAATGAAATGCACCTTTAGTTACTGTCAAATCAACATCCTTTAACAATACTTTCTCTTGATCTAAAATCGATAATTGATTGACGTTGACTACCGTATTTACTGCGTTATTTTTTTGTTGATAATTTGACATAATAAGGCGAAACCTCCTAACAATACACCAGGGAAGAAGAAGAGCCACGGTGCGCCGTTGAAATAACTTTTCCCATCAAAAAGAATTGTTCCTAACTCAGGCGTCGGCGGTTTAATACCTAGTCCTAGAAAAGCAAGTCCAGATATGCTGAGCATCATTTTGCCAAAGTCAGCCGTTACCAAAGCGAATATACTACTTAATAAATGTGGAATCACATGTGTTACTGTCGTTTTGAATGTTGAGTTCCCACTCAATCGTGCATATTGAACAAATGGACGTTTTTGAATATCTCGCGTTAAATTTCTGAAGTAACGTAAATAACGTCCTATCCATCCAATCGTTAAAGCAAGTATCAAACCTATCATGGAGTTACTTACTAAACTTAAGATGACTAATGCGATAATAAATGACGGAATAGCCAGCAACATATCGGCAACAAACATGATGATTTGATCTAACCATCGTCTTTCTATGCCTGCAATTAAGCCAAAGATAAGTCCCATACAAACGCTTAATAGAATCACTATGCCTGTTAAACTCAATGTGACAAGACTACCGACAATCAGTCTTACTAAGAAGTCTCTGCCTAATTGATCGGTACCCAACCAATGTTGTCCATTAGGTGACTCAAGTGGGTTCAAATGTTGCGTGTCTTGCATTAAACCATACGTAATTAATACAACCATCAAACTCAATAGTGAACCTATTGCGATGTACGTTTGATATTTTTTCATCACATCGTACCTCTTTTCTCATTGCCTGACTGCTGGGTATGACGTCGTCGAAGTCTAGGTTCATTCTTCAAAATAATCACATCGCCTAAATAATTCATTAGCATAATAAAGACAATGATAAAGATGACAATGCCCTGAATCAGTGGATAATCTCGTTGGTTAATAGCATTAATCAACAATTTACCTATACCAGACATGCTGAAGATGACTTCTAGTATTACGGCTTTTCCAATTAAATGAATGATACTGTTAATTGAAATCGTCATTAGTGGTGCAAATATCTCTTTAATTTGTACGATGATACGCGCTTTTAACGAAAAATGTCTTAACTGCGCCAGTTGATACGCATCTTGATCTAACGTTTGTGTAATCAGATGTGCTGTCATCAATAAGATATGACACCCTTCTATAACAACAATTGTGAAGATTGGCAGCACAAAGTGTTGCCATGAATCACTACCTACAAATGGTAACAATTGCCAACGTACGCCTAAATAATAAATGAATAAAATAGCTAACCAGTATTCTGGCATTGAGGTCATCACTTGGGCGAATCCACGAATTCCATTAGCGTAACGTGTATGCGGACGCGTCCCAACGAAGTAACCAACAATATAGCCAAATGGCAACATGATACAACTAGAGACAATGATTAGCACAAGCGTCGGCACGATGGCTTCCATTATCATAGCGGTAACTGCTTCGTTCGTACTAAAGCCGTATCCTAAGTTGCCCGTGAGTGCATGTCCAACCCAATCGATATATCTTAGTAACACATGTTGTCCTAAGCCAAGTTGATGTTGTGCCGCTTCAATATTGTCTTGCGTAATCGACGTATAACCATGACGTTGTAGATACAGAATCGCTGGATTACCAGATGTCTTCTCAACTAAAATGAAGATAATAAACGAACTTACGATTAAATAAAGTATGAATTTAATTGTACGTTTGAGCATTGCTATTCATTAACTTTCAACGCTTTATAATCAATTGGTGCATCCGTAAGTCCAGAGAATTTGAATTGTTTTACTTTATCACTCACTACAAACGTCTCATTTGGATAAGCAATTGGCACACCATAGTATTGTTGATTAAAGTGTTTAAATATGTCATCAAATGAACACTGTTGGTCTTCTTTTGATACGGTTGATGGGAAATCGTCTAGCTGTTTCGTTAATGTTTCATCATCAGCTAACACCCCTGGTTGACCATCATTATTTTTAAACACTGAACTTATAAAGTTGTAAGGCATTAATGCATCTGAATACGTTCTATAGAAAATCAAATCATAGTCTTTTTTCGTCCATAATGTATCATAGTATGATTGTGAATCTAACGTTTTCACATTTAACTTAATACCGGCTTGTTTAAGCTGACGTTGCACTTTTTCAGCTTTATCTTTCCAATTTGGGAACTCTGCAGTTTGAATGACTAAGTTAAATGATAAAGGTTTGCCATTCTTTTCAAAGATGCCGTCATCGTTTTTATGATATCCTTCTGATTTAAGTAACCTTTCAGCCGCTTTCATATCATAATCGTGTGGCTGTTGATTATTTTTAGTCACAAATTGTACGTTCTTCTGGAACAGACCATTTACAGATTTGCCCGCAATGTCTTTCGCATCGATGCTCTTACTTATCGCTTCACGAATTGTGCGTTGATTTAATACATCATTTTTAGGGTTAAATGCCATAAAGTGACTTACTGTGCTAGGTCTATCTTCAATCGTTAAGTTCTTATTTTTCTTATCTTGTTTGATTTGTTCGTCTGAGAGCATACCTAAAGCACCACCAGAAATATCTACAGAACCACTTTGTACTGCAGAATTTCTTGAGTCCCCATCTTCAATCGTTTGGAATGCAAGATGATAATTGACTGGGTGACCGTTGTCAAAATATTTATTTGGCTTCATTGTCGTTTTTTCTTTACCAGTTTTATCAACAACAAATGCACCTGTTCCAATCGCTTTTTCAAATTTACCGTTTACTTTACCATCTTCTACTGAATGTGGACTCATAATACGCAACGGTCTCACTTGTGTTAATTCATTTAACACTTGATTTGAAGGAGATTTCAATCTAATTTGGACCACGTGCTCATTTTTAACAACGACCTTATCTAATTTTTTTAACGTTTCTACAGTCGAATCTTTGTTCATCGCTTTCGCACGATCAATCGAGAATTTCACGTCCTTAGCATCTAATGCTGAACCATCTGAGAATTTAACATTCTTTTTCAAATGGAATTCATAAACTTTCCCTGATTCATCAACGCTCCATTTATCTGCTAAACCTGCTTTAATACCCTTATCTTTATCATATTTAACTAATGCATCATACACTGCACTATAAACGGGCATCGCTGCATCATAGCCTTGCGCGTCAAGTTTATCCGCCTTTGCTTCAGTAGGTAGCGATACCGTAACATCTTTATCTTCTTTTTGACCATTGCCACAACCTGCCAATAAGAGCGTAGCACTTGCTGCTACCGTCATTAATACACATTTCCTCATTTCTCAGTACCTTCTTTCACACTTGCTTTTATTAAAAACGATTCTTCATATAGTGTTTGTAAATAATCATTCGGTGATAAATAAAAATCGCTATAATGTGTTAAATCAATCACGTCAGGTACATGCTCTTTCATTACTGCAACTTCAAATCCTGCATCCACAAAGCTATCAACGATATGTTTTAGAGAGTGATTCTGAGAAGGTGTTGCACCATATTGATTAATCGTGTCATCCATAAACTGACGACTTGGGTTATTAGTTAAATCCGCGAATGAAGCGTAATAAACACCGCCTGGTTTCAATACCTCTTTTAAATCTTTTGCATGTTGCGGAATATCTTCTATTAAGTACAAGACAGACGTACTTACTGCCGTATCAAACACGTGCTTCGTTTCTTGCGGTTTATCTGTTAAATAGTATGTAAGTGGACGTTGTCCTTTTAATGTCTCTGCCTTTTCCAAAGATAAACGTGCTAAATCTATGCCAACACCTTTTTTAAACGGTGTTGTATCGTATAACTGTCGTAAAAATCCGCCTTGATTACATCCCACATCTAAAATCGTTTTCCCTTCGATGTCAGATGTATCAAGCATTTTTATTGTTCTCTCCCAAGCTTCTTGATGGTCTCGTGCCATATCATCATCTGATTCTTGACCTTTTTGCCACCAAACGTCATAAGTCTTAGTCATTTCATTCTCCTCGCTTAATTCAAATCGTAATAATTACGTTTTGAATAGTACTACACTATGTACATTTATGCAATAAGGATTTTTTAAAGTCATGAATGAACACCAAAAATTAAGCTGTGGTCGCGAGACATTGATTTATGTCCTAGGCTCTTTCTTACGATTAGTCAAGTACTTATAATTAAAATAAGCATTACTTAACTAAACCGTTCATTTTAATTTTTTGAATAAGGTATTAAAATATATTTAATTGTACGTTTGGCTAATGTGGTGACATTTGATAATCGTACAATTTATGATTCATTACCAGATAATGAATCGTTTTTAATAATCGATTTATACAAGCAATGATGGCAGTCTTATGAGGTTTCTCATTAGGCTGCTTTCTTAGTTTGTAGTAATAATCGACGACATGATTGTCATAATGATGCTGCCCTCTTATTATATTCATAATCACCCAAAATAAAAGTTTTCTCGCTTTTTTATTACCACGCTTGTTGATGGTATCTCTACAGTGTGTATGACCTGATTGATATCGTTTGATATCAATGCCTACAAAAGCGTTGAGTTGTTTATTTGATTTAAATCGCTTAATATCACCAATCTCCCCAATAATCATAGCTGTGCTTAGCTTACCAATACCAGGTATCGAATGAATATTTTCAAAATAATCGAGTTGTTGTGCTAATTGAATCATGGCATCATCTAATTGTTTGAGATGATGAATAGATTGTTTTAATTGTTGAATAAGTAAGCGTAATTTTTCGACTAGAAAGGAATGTCTATCGACATTAGGATAGCTTTCTTGAGCAATCACTCTTAATTGAAGTGCATATTTTGTAGCTTTATCCATTGACATTCCCTTATCTGTAGAATTGAATATATGTGTAATAAGTACATCCTTGTCGATATCAAGAACCACGTCTGGATGAGTAAAAATTTCTGCGATGTTGAGTGCAATGATTGAATATCGACTACTAAATAATCTTTCTAAACCAGGGAATGTTTGATGGAGTAATTCAAGAATCTGAAATTTAAGTCGATTTTGTTCATTCTCGATTTCTAGATGAAAACGGGCACGTTCTCTTAATTCAAAGAATATTAACTCATGTATAGGTAAGCTGCCTGTTTGTTTGAGCGTCGGTCCTAAACAAGCAAGCTTATGAGCATCTGCCTGATCAGTTTTCCATGATCTTAGAGCGCTCGTTTTAAATTTGGCTTCTAACGGATTCATTTGAATATAGTTAATTTGATTTACACAACAAAATCGTTCCATACCTCTTGAATAGATACCTGTAGATTCAAAAATGAGTTGTGGGTGGTCTAAGTCATTCAAATACTTGAGTAAATAATTGTAGCCATTTTTATTATTTTGGATGAAAAACTCTTTTTGGAATTTTCCATTTTTATAATGTGCAACTACACTACTCCTTTTACTAATATCAACACCTAAGTAATCGATAAAAAAACCTCCTTTGAATAGTTGAGAAGCTAAAAACTTTACTTAACCTTTCTCATTTCATTTTCCTATACACGGTTTCAAGAACCCAACATACTACAAACGAATTTCAAAAGGTGAGAGTAAAGCTGACTTGTTTTTTTTACGGATTTAAAATCCAAGAGTCTGGACAGTCTACTCCTCTCTATAACTATAAAAAATAGCTATGAAAAAATCTATCGTCATAGATTTCTTCATAGCTAATCTTAGTATGTTTAATATCCTCATAATTTCTTATAATCAAATACACGGAACTATACTGTTTTAGTTATAAGTTAATTCCGTTTCAAGCCATTCAATAACTTCGTTAAAAATAGTTCTATTATAAGAACTTTCATTAAATATTTCATGCTCCAAACGATCATAGATGTGTAATGATTTATGTGCTGATCCTATTTCTTGATAAAGCTGTAAAGAATCTACATAGCTTACTAGCCCATCTTCCTTGCCATGCAATATCAAAATATTATCTGTAAATTGTTGAGCATTGTCTTTCAAATACCTAACACCATCCATTATTGAAAAGACGAGCCCCATAGAGATTTGTTTCGCATTCAAATCATCAAGTTTATATTTTTCCATTACCTCTAAATCAGAACATACCCCCTCACTTAAATTGTTTTCTATATAAGTATCAGGTGATATGTTTCTATCAGGATTGCCAAATAGTTTATTATTATAACGTGTTAATGCTCCAGAAGTTATAATACCATTCACTGTATTTGGATGTTTCGTTCCATATAAAGTGACTGTATAACCACCCATACTATGACCGATTAAGTAAACTTTACCTTCAAAGTTTGACTTCACATAATTTATTATCGCATCTAAATCTTCGACAATTTCATTACTATTGCTATAAAAGGCACGCTTGCCTTCAGAACGACCATGCCCTCTTTGATCATATCTAATAACACTAAAACCCGCTTCATTTAAATATGCTGTTATCTCATCATAACGATCTAAATGTTCTGCCACACCATGAGCTATAATGATATTCGCTTTTGCATCTTGAATATCATTCACTTTCATATAAAGTTTTGTATTATCTTTTGACTCAATAAATTTTATATAATGCATTTTAACCTCTCCAATCAGCTTGATAAAATTATGATTCATTCATTTTTTTAATACCCCTAATTTTTGACCCAAATCAATGTTTGCAGTAATACTATATAAATTAACCCTTTAAGCCCATGTTTTTTATAGGTTCTGTTGCAAAGTAAAAAAATATAGCTAAC